>OLYJ01000301.1_pt1 | contig 18535 bp, 14 predicted proteins | sample 1674121 | NCBI WGS metagenome assembly OLYJ01 (sample SAMEA103958146, study PRJEB25191) | human gut metagenome | reverse complement strand
ATTATTATTATTATTATTATTATTATTATTATTATTATTATTATTACCAGTATTAGTACTACTACTGTTATTATTACTATTATTAGGCTTACTAGTACTAGGCTTATTACCACTAGGTTTACTATTAGTATTGCCACTACCAGTATTAGTATTAGTATTAGTATTAGTATTACCATCTTTAGAAGAAGAAGTATCATCACTATTATCATCACTTGTTTTAACATCTAACATAGAAACATACGCAGAATCTCCAGAAATATACCCCCTAATACCATTCATAGTCTCTATATAAATCCAATGATACTTACTATCTATATTCTCATCAAGTACAGTATATATCTCATCCTTATATACCTTACCTAACAAATTAGAATTAACATCCTCTTCTTCTCTTATATTTATATAATCAGTAATAACCATAACCTGTTTAACAGATTCATCTCTATAATTACTTTGTAATACCCTATCTTCCTTAACATAATTAAAATAATACCATAATAATCCTATAACTAACACCAAAACAACACTAACTACAATAATTATTATCTTCTTATTCTTACTTCCACTATCTTGATTATCCTTAACCTTCTTAACTTTCATTCCACAGTGAGGACAACTCTTAACTGTATCACTAATATCCTTCCCACATTCTACACACTTAATTAATGCCATTATTATACCTCCTTACTATGTACTCTCTCTGCAAAAGTCTTCATTTCCATTGTCTCTTCTAAATTAGTACTAACATTAACATCACTAGAAGTATTATCATCACAAGTAGTATCATCATTACTACCGTGATTAACATCTTCCACACTACTACCCTTATCATTATTATCTATTATATGCTTAGTGTTTTTCTTTGTTATCATCCTCTTATCTAAAATACTAACTATTATAAGAACTATTCCTACAATAAGCATAATAATACCATTTCTAACAAAACCATTCTTAAAATAACTAACAATAGGATTTAAAATAGCACTATATAACGCATCATTATCATTAATAAAATCACTAATAAAAGAAGAAGACATAAACACACCAAGTAAAACAGAAACTATCCCATTAACTAAAATAACATTTCCACTAATATTTACTGCACTACCAAAATTAAACTTAAATAACAATATAAGTAAAAACAATATAACAATAATTACCACCATAACAAGTAAATAATTATTTATCAAAATATTACCCTTTATACCCAAAATTTCCATAGAATAAATAGCATTATCCTTATTATCAAAAGCTAAAACAATATCATCTGCACTATCCTTTAAAGACTTAACAAGCTCATTTATCTCACTACTACTTAAACTAACATTATTCTCACTAAGTATCTTATCTATATTATCATCTATCAACTTATAAACATATTCCTTATTAAATTTAACATTACTATTAATACCAATTTGACTTGATATACCACTAGAAATAATCTCACTAAACACTCTCTTCATAGTAGGAGACTCTAACACCATAGGAACATCAGATGAAACATCCTCATCAATAAAAGAAACAATATCTATATCACTAACTATATCATTTATAGCATCACTACCAACAGCATTATAAGTAATATTTAAAACATTAGTACTAAATACCACAAAAAACATAACAATAGATATTATAATCGCTAAAAAACTACCAAATACCTTAAAAAACTTCATAATACTTCCACTCCTTTATCATCACAACAAAATTATAACATATATTTATAAAAAAACAAAGAAAATATGATAAAATATACTTAAAGAAGGTGATATCATGAGTAAAATTATTAATACCATAATTCATGCTACAAGTGGATTACTATTTATCATAATAGGCATCATCTACATAATAAGAAACTACACCGTATACACCCTATCATTTAAACTACTAGGAATACTAACCCTAATATCCTCCCTTCTAAAACTAATAAACCTTATCCTAAAAAGAAAAAAAGTATTAACAAATATCCTAGATATATTCTTAAATACCATATTAGGTATCTTATTTATAAATAAACCTAACTTATTTATATATCTATCTACTAAGATATTCTCCATGTACGCCCTAATCCAAAGCCTATGTGGATTTATCAATCTAATTATCTACAAACAAGATAAATTAAAAGGAAAAATATACATACTAACAACATCTACACTATCTCTAATGCTCTCTATAACACTAATGTTTAGTAAAGATACAAACAGTATCTACATATGCTACATAATAGGCTTATACCTAATACTATATGGCATAACCATAATATCATCATCAATCCTAACTAAAACAAAAATAGTACTACCATTACCAATCATCTTTACCATGTTCCTACCAAATATCCTAATAAAAAGAATATTAAAAGGCATAAACCCCAAAAAAATAAACAACAACCAAGACCAAGACCTTGAAATACTAATACACCTATCCAAAACAGGAAGTGCCTCATTAGGACACGTAGAATTTGCCTTTGAAGATAAAGTTTATTCCTATGCCTGTTATAATTATTTAAATAGACGACTATTCGGAGGTATTGGAGATGGAATATTTGGTATCTTTGATAAAAAAGCCTACTTAAAATATTGCATCTGTGAAAAAAATCGTTTTATCATCTCCTATGGAGTAAAATTAACAAACAAAGAAAAAGAAAACATCATCAAAGAAATTGATAAACTAATTAGTACTAACACTGAAATTTGGTATCCAGAAATAAAATATTACGAAGATGGACTAATAGAAAAAAGAGATTTTAACGAAATGGCTAACAAAATATATAAACACGCCAATGGCAAATTTTATCGTTTTACCAAAGGAAAGTATAAAACCTTCTTCGTTCTAAGAACCAACTGTGCTACTTGTGTAGATAATATCTTTAATGCCATAGGTACCAAAATAATAAATTTAGAAGGAATAATTTCACCAGGAACCTACTATAGTTACCTAGAAAAAGAATATCACAAAAAAAATAGTAAAATAATATCTAAAACCCTTTATACAAAAGAATTAATCGAAAAACTAAATTATAAATATGTAAAAAGAAAATAGCATTACCTATTTTCTTTTCTACTATCTACCTTTTTTCTTTGTTCTGTATTTAATATCTTTTTTCTTAATCTAATATAATTAGGTGTAATTTCTACAAGTTCATCACTATTAATATATTCTAAACAATATTCTAAAGTAAGTTGTCTAGGCCTTTTTAAAACAACCGTATGATCACTACCAGCAGCCCTCATATTTGTAAGTTGCTTTCCCTTAACAACATTTACAGCTAAATCATTTTCTCTGTTACATTCACCGACAATCATTCCCTCATAAACTGAAGTTCCAGGTTCGATAAACATAATTCCTCTATCTTCTAATGAAGCAAGAGCATAAGCCGTACTTTTACCATTCTCCATTGAAACCAAAACACCTAATTTTCTTTCACCTATACTAATATTTTCAATAGGCTTATATTCACTAAAAGTATGATTTAAAATTCCATATCCTTTAGTCATTGTCATAAATTCGGTAGTAAAACCAAGTAATCCTCTAGAAGGAATTATATAATTAAGCCTAATTAAATTCTCAAAATTACTCATATTTTGCATTATTGCCCCTCTCACACCAAGAGCCTCAATAACAGGACCGACATCCTCTTCTTTTACTTCAATTTGTAAATCTTCATATGGTTCACACTTAACACCATCTATTTCCTTAATAATAACTTCTGGTTTAGATACTTGCAATTCAAAACCTTCTCTTCTCAAATTCTCAATTAAAATAGATAAATGCAATTCACCTCTACCAGAAACCAACCAAGATTCATTGCCGGTAGATTCTACCTTTAAACTAACATCTCTTTGTGTTTCTTTAAATAATCTTTCTTCTATCTTACTTGCCGTCAAAAGTTTTCCATCAAGCCCTACAAAAGGACTATTGTTAGTCATAAAAGTCATCTGTAAGGTAGGTTCATCAATCTTAAGCGTTGGCAACGCTTTTTCTTTTCCTAAATTACAAACAGTCTCACCTACCGAAATATCAGCAAGACCTGCAATAGCAACAATTTCACCAGCACAAGCTTCACTGATTTCTATTCTTTTAAGTCCAAGAAAACCAAACAACTTCTGAATTCTAAATTGCTTCTTACTGCCATCTAATCTTACACAACTAACCATCTCATTAACTTTAACCTTACCAGATTTAATTAAACCGATTCCAATTCTACCAACATAATCATTATAATCTAATAATACCGGTTGAAATAACAAATCATCGCCCTCTATTACTCTAGGTTCTGGAATCTCATCAATAATCAAATCAAAAATTGGAGTAAAATCTTCACTTTGGGTATCCAAATCCTTATTTAAACTACAAGTACCATTAATTGAACTAACAAAACAAGTTTTAAAATCCAACTGTTCATCAGTAGCACCAAGTTCAATAAATAAATCAATTACTTCATCAATTACCTTATCAATTCTAGATGTTGGCTTATCAACCTTATTAATTACTACTATAGGTTTAACACCGGCTTCAATAGCCTTTTTCAAAACAAATCTAGTCTGTGGCATTGGTCCTTCATAAGCATCGACAAGCAACATTACACCATCGACCATATTCATAATACGCTCAACTTCTCCACCAAAATCAGCATGCCCTGGAGTATCTAAAATATTAATACGATAATCTTTATAATTAATCGCCGTAGTCTTAGCAAGTATTGTAATACCTCTTTCTCTTTCAATATCATTATTATCCATTGCTCTTTCATTAACCTGTTCATTATCCCTAAAAGTTCCTGATTTTTGTAATAACTTATCTACAAAAGTAGTCTTCCCATGGTCTACGTGTGCAATAATCGCAATATTCCTAATTTTCATAAAATTCACTTCCCTTTTTTAAAACACCTTGCGTATTATATCACATTTTTAAAACAATGTGTATATTTTATTAAAAAAAAGAAAAAATGTACATTATAAACAATATCTATAACATACATCTTTAATAATTAAAAAAATCTTAATATACGTATTAGATTATAATTTTTTATTATTCAAAAATAGTATCATATTTAGCTGATATACCCTTTTTATACACCATAATTTTATCATTACTATCTAATGTTGCTAATAATATCTCATCAAGATCCTTATATCCTAAAACTTTAAGTTCATGACTCAACCATTTTTCATCCTTATTCATCGCCTTTAAATTATTCATCATAATCTTACCATCAATAATAATATTTGCTACCAAACTACTAGGAATAATTTTTAAATCCATATCTTTCTTAGTTACTGGCTTCTCCTCATCCTTAGGCAAAAAACTAATCTTCCCATTAGTTTCCATCACAGCATAAGCAACCTCATCTATATTAAAATAACCAGCCCCTCTAAGCTCTTCCATTAAATCATTAATATCAAACTTAACCTTCTTTAACCCTTCTTCAATAATTTTTCCATTTTCTATAATAATACTAGGTGTCCCCGTAAAAAATCTTCTTAACTTAATGCTTTTTAAAGTGACATAAGAAACCAATGCTCCAGTAAGTCCAAATACCAACATACAAATAACACCATCTAAAAAAGATTTATTTAAATCTAAAGAAATATCCGCTGCCACACTTCCAATAGTAATACCAACAATATAATCAAATAAATTAAGTTGGGATATTTGTTTCTTCCCCATAACTTTTGCTAACAAAAACAAAACAACAATTGTAACTATACTTCTAATAAATACCGATCCCATTGTCTGATAATCCATAAATAATCACCCTTTATATTATAACCAAATTAAAAATTATCATACAATTTATCAAAAAAAGAGATTAATCTCTAATTTACATTAAAATCTACTAATTTTATTTTATTATTACTATAAACAAAAGTATATTCATAATAATCAAGCTTATCTTTTATATTATCATAATTATTATTCAAATAATTTAAAGCTAAAGTACTAAAAGAAATCTTATTACTATCTCTACTAATAGTTGCAATCTTATTATTTTTGCTAACAAAATCAGTATAGCTACCATATAAATCAATACTATTCTCATCATCAACAGTATCACCAAATAAATAATTTAAAAAAACCGTATACCTATTATTATTATTTTTATATTCTACTACTTTATCAGCCATAACATAACTAACTTCATCATGTGCACTATGTGATTCATTTAAAATATATTTATCACCAATCTCATCATAATTCCACAAGATATGATCCTTATCTCCATAATAAGAAGAACAATAAATATTCTCATTTTTATATCCTAAATCGATAATACTAGAATCAGTAAAATATTTTTGTAAAGAAGAAGCAGGAAATTCCTTTAAATCAAACTCTTCTCCATAATCACTCACATACTCATTATATATATAAATTAATTTATCCTGATTTGTAATATCATTTATACTGCTATATTTTAAATACATATCTAACTCATTATCAATAATATCTAAAATTCTTTTGCTAATATCCACATTATCTATATTATTATCAATAGAATTATCATTATTATAAACTTTCTTTTCTTTATCACAACCAATAGTAAAAATCAAAAAGAAAAAACTAAATACCAAAGTTATACTTCTTTTCATCAAATTAAAACCTCCAAAAATATTATAACACATATAAAAGAATTAACCAATTAATTTGGCTAATTCTTCTTCTTCTTTCTTTAATTTTTCCCTCTCTTCAGAAACTAAATGAGAAGGAGCCTTACTAACATAAGAAGGATTATTAAGCAAATTTCTTCTTCTAGCAATACTTTTTTCTAAATTTTCACATTGTTTTTTCTTAAAAATTAAATCTTCTTCTGTTTCCTCTTTTTCATAATACAAAGTAATATTATAAATACCACTTATTACCTCATATTTAGTAATATTTAATTCCGTATCAATGATATTATCATCTAATTTCAACATCTTTTTAATCAAAGTATAATCGCTATCATTATTAATTTTAACTTTAAAATTCTTACCAATATTATTTTCTTGTTTAACATTTCTAAAATTTGCTACAAACTCAATTAAATTATCTATTACCTTAGCATCTTGTTCAAACACTAAATTTAAATCATATTTTGGATAAGTACTGATCATAATAGAATCATTATCTTTAAAAGGTAAATTTTGATAAATCTCTTCGGTTACATAAGGCATAAATGGATGTAGCATCTTAATAATACCCATTAAAACATAATATAAAGTACTCTTAGTAGCATCTGTATCACTACTAAATTTAGCCATTTCTATATAATTATCACAAAAATCATTCCAAACAAATGAGTATATAATGCTACCGACATTATTAAATTCATATTTATCCATATATCTTCTTACATCTTTAACTACCTTTTCATATTTAGTTAAAATCCATTTATCTGACACATTCAAATTATCGAAGTTAACTTCTTTCAAAGAAGATATATTCATTAAACAAAATCTAGAAGCATTCCAAAGCTTATTAATAAAATTCCAAGTAGATTTAACTTTCTCTTCATCATATCGCAAATCTTGACCAGAAGCACTACTAGTAGCTAAGAAAAATCTTAAACTATCAGCACCATACTTATCAATAACATCCATAGGATCTACTCCATTACCTAAAGATTTACTCATCTTACGACCATTCTTATCCCTAATAAGACCGTGAATTAAACAATCCTTAAATGGACGTTCATTAGTAAAATGTAATCCTTGGAAAGTCATTCTATTAACCCAAAATGGAATAATATCATATCCAGTGACTAAAACATCATTAGGATAATGTCTTTTTAATAAATCGGTCATATTAGGCCAACCTAAAGTAGAAAACGGCCAAAGAGCACTACTAAACCAAGTATCTAAAACATCACTATCTTGTACCCAACCGAAAGAATCAGGTGGATTTACTCCAACATAAACTTCCTCACCACGATACCAAGCAGGAATTCTATGCCCCCACCATAATTGCCTTGATATACACCAATCATAAGTTATCTCCATCCAATGGTTCATTATCTTTTCAAATCTTTCTGGTACAAAATTAACCTTAGTATCCTTATTCTTTTGATTTAATAATACCCTATCTGCTAAAGGACGCATTTTTACAAACCATTGTTTAGATAAATAAGGTTCTACCATTACATCAGTTCGTTCACTATGACCAACCGCATGTACAATTTTTTCTACCTTAATAAGTAACCCTAATTCTTCCAAATCTTTAACTACAGCTTCTCTACATGCAAATCTATCCATAGAAGCATACTTAAAGGCATTTTCATTCATCGTCCCATCAGGATTCATTACTATTATTCTATCTAGATTGTGTCTATTACCAACTTCAAAATCATTAGGATCATGAGCAGGCGTAATTTTAACAACACCAGTTCCAAATTCCGGATCAGCATGAACATCCCCAATTATTGGAATTAACTTATTAACAAGTGGCAACTTAACCTTCTTACCTATCAAATCCTTATATCTATCATCGGATGGATTAACCGCTACCGCCGTATCACCAAATAAAGTTTCTGGTCTAGTAGTAGCAACAGACAAATAATCATCACTATCTTCCAAATAATATTTTATATGATAAAAAGCACCCTCTACATCTTTATAAATAACTTCCTCATTAGATAACGCTGTCATCGCCTCAGGATCCCAATTAATTATTCTTTCTCCTCTATAAATTAAACCTTCATTATATAAATCAACAAATACCTTTTTAACAGCATCACTAAGACCCTCATCCAAAGTAAACCTTTCCTTTGAATAATCTAAACTAAGACCCAATTTTGCCCATTGTTCATGAATAGTCTTCGCATACTCCTCTTTCCATTCCCAGGCGTATTTAAGCCATTCTCCCCTATCCATACTTCTAGGATTATATCCCAATTCCTTCAATTTTTTATCTATTTTAGCTTGCGTAGCAATACCCGCGTGGTCCATTCCAGGAAGCCAAAGCGCATCATACCCATCCATTCTCTTATAACGAATAATAATATCTTGTAAAGTTGTATCCCATGCATGACCTAAATGAAGCTTTCCTGTTACATTAGGAGGAGGAATAACTATCGTAAAAGGTTCTTTTGACAAATCGCCTGCTTGAAAATAGTTATTATCCTTCCAAAATCCATACTTACCGCATTCTATGCTCAAATGATCATACTTCTTATCTAACATAATAAAACTCCTTTCAAAAAATAAAAGCAATCTAACAAAAGGACGAATTATCTCGTGGTACCACCTTTCTTATAGATTGCTCTATCACTCAAAATATTAACGCTATTAACGATATACTCTACTAAAATTTCAAGTATATAACTCCCAAGCTACCTTCAATCACATCATTTAAGGAAACTCACACCAATCTGCTTCCCTCTCTCCTAAACGAATATAATCTACTCCTCTTGTTCCAAGTCCATAAATTAAATTAACATATATATAAATTATATAACAAAATATTTATTTTAGCAAACTTTTTTTAATATAATATTAATTATTATAAACAATTAACTGATGTTGAGCCCTTGAACAAGCAACATAAAATAAATATTTTTCATTCTCTTTATACCTATTATTAGGCTTTGTATAAACAATTACCGAATCAAATTCCAATCCCTTAGCTACATAAGAAGGAACTATCACTAAATCTCTTTTAAAATTATAACTATTAGAAGATAACAACTCTAAACCTATTACCTCATTGCTAAGTAACTCATATAAATACTCAGCTTCAGAATCATTTTTAGTAATAATCGCTATACTCTTACCAATATTTTTCAAATAATTAATATCAGCAAGTAACATTTCTTTCAAATTATCATTCTCACATCTACTTATTACCTCTTTATTATCACCCTTACGAATTGCTACCACATAATTTAAACCCAATATATTATTAATATAATTAATAATATTTTCACTACTACGATATGTCTTAGTAAGCTCCAAATACCTACTTTTTACATTAAATATTTCACATATTTCTTCTAAAGAATTATATTTATAATAAGGATTAATCGTTTGATTAACATCACCAAGTATTGTAAAAGAAGCTTTTTTAAATATCTTACTTAAAATAATATATTGTAACTTAGTATAATCTTGAGCCTCATCCACCACAACTTGCAAAATATTCACATTATAATCAAATCCATTAAGTAGCCCTTTCATATAAGCAAACAAACAAGCATCTTCATAATTAAGTTTCTTTTTATTAACAAAATTAACAATCTCACTATCTGATAAATTTAAAAACGTACAAAAATTACTTCTATAAAAATCCATATATATTTTTTTATAATCACAATCTATATTTAAAGCTTCTAATAACAGCCTTCTAATACTCTTAGCTTTTGTTTTATTACCCCTATATTCATTTTCACTTATTTTAATACTAATTGCATTAATTCTTTCAAACAAAGGAAACTTACTATATCTATCCTTTAACATATAATTAAGATCTTCTACATCATAAGTAACATATTTATCAATAACTACTTCTTTAACAAACATAGCCTTATTAACCAAATAATCAACATAAAGATTAATATCATTAATTATTTCATCACTTTGCTTATAAATAACCAAATCAACATTATCCACATTATACTTATAGTATCTTGATATAAAATCCGTAAAACTTTCTATTTCCTTATACTCATAAATATTACTTTCTAAAAATTTATGAAAAGTAGTTTCTAAAGTATTTTCCTCCCCTAACTCCGGTAACACATTAGAAATATATTCTGAAAATATTCGATTAGGTGAAAATATTAAAACATTTGATGAAGTTAAATTCTTTATTTTATATAAAAGAAAAGCTATTCTATGTAAAGCTACTGAAGTTTTACCAGAACCGGCAATCCCCTGAACCACCAAATTTTTATCACTAGTATTTCTAATTATCTTATTTTGTTCCATTTGAATTGTATTGACAATATTCTTCATTTTTGAAGAAGACGAACTAGCAAGTACTTCCTGTAATAATTCATCATCAATATTAATACTATTATCAAATATATGAACAAACTTTCCATTTTCTATTTTATATTGTCTTTTTCTTTTTAAATTACCATTAATTAACCCACTTGGAGCCAAATAAGAAGCCTTACCAACTTCATAATCATAAAATAAACTTGCAATAGGGCTTCTCCAATCATGAACCAAATAATTCATATTATCAGAAACATAAGTAATACCAATATAAATATTTTCTTCCCTAGCATCATCGCTTTCAAATATAATAGAACCAAAATAAGGATTATTCTGAATTTTATAAAGCTTCTTAAAATAACTACCTTTCTTACTCATAAGATAAACATCAAAATCAGATTCCGCCATCATTGAACGCATTTCAGTAGGATCAAGTTCTGCCTTAGTATCCCAAATATATTTCTTAAATTCTAATATCTTATCATTATCATCATAAAGTTCTTGTCCTAATGAAGACAACTTTTCCCTAATTACCCTTAACGTATCATCTAGATGTTTATTTTCCAAAGTTAAATCCTGAGGTGACAAATTCATAAAAAAACTCCTCCTAACTCTTGAAAACCAAACAAAAAGATAGCTACAACTACAAGCTATCATTACTTTCCATAAAAAAATGGCGCCTCAACTAGGACTTGAACCTAGGACCCCTTGATTAACAGTCAAGTGCTCTAACCGACTGAGCTATTGAGGCATCTCTTAAAGAACGCATATTAATAATATAATAAATATTTACTTTTGTCAATAACTATAATGTGTATTTTTACTTTTTTTTACTATTTTTAATATACTTTATTAGATAAGGAGGCTAAAAATGCATAATAAAGATGAAGAATTTAGCTTTTTAATAGCCTTCGGTATTCTAACTATCTTAAATCTTGTTAACTTCTTTTTAGTTTTTGACCAATATAATCGTCACCATAACAAAAAAAGTTTAACCAAAAAACAAGAAGATATAATATTATTCATAAATAGAATTTTATATATAACTCTAGCCCTATATTTTTTCTACTATAATAAAAAACAATATGAACAAAATAAAAATTCCCCTGATTATATTGTTGAAAATAGCTACAAAGAAGTTATTGTTTCCTTCTTATTACTAACAGCAGCCTTAATAAACTTAACGGTCCATAATTACGAAATTGAAGATATTTACCATTAAATTATCCTTTTCACAAATAAAAAAATATTATATAATTAACTCAGGTGATCTTATGATAGGTAAAATTTTAAAAACAATGCGAAAAAACAAAAAACTAAATCAAAAACAATTAGGGAGTATCATCGGCGTTGCTCAAACGACATTATCCGGTTACGAAACAGGATATAGTAATCCTGACTTTGCCCTAATAAAAAAAATAGCAGACTCTTGTGATTATGATATTGTCTTTATAAATCGCAACACTAAAGAAAAAATAATTGCCAAATAATAATATAAGCAAAAAGAAGAATTTAAACTAATTCTTCTTTTCTATATTATTAAGTAAATCGTCAATCGTCATAATTCTATCGTCAATAGCAGCTAAAGATACTTCCTTTTTTGAAGGTTTTTCCTCCTCTTCAATTACCACAACAGCTTCTTTTTCTTTTAAATCACTAGAAGAAACATCCCTACTAATAAGCTGTGCAACCTTAAATACATTTATTACCTTATCACGAACAATATAACTACCATTACTATATCTATCCATAATCGGTAAATCAGCATATTTTATAATCTTCACCTCTAAATTAGTAACTATTCCTATATTTGATTTAGTATTATTTATAAATAACTTAACGATTTGACTAGGATTACTCTTAATTGGTTTCATTAGTAATAATCCCCTATTAGCTCTACTACCCTTTTCTATTTCACTAAATTTTATTCTCTTACCAGTTCCCTTATCAGTGACAATTGATACATAATCTATATTCTTATCAAACACCATTCCGCTAACTACTTCATCATCTTTCAAACTAATACCTTTAACTCCACTAGCCTTAAGACCTACTACAGAAACCGCTGAAACTGAATACCATAATCCATATCCATTCTTAGTTGCAATAAACACACTATCATCATTATTACAACTAACATCAACCACCTCATCATTATCCTTCAAATTCATCATAACTATTGGCTTAGAATATCTTTGAACTTTAAAGTCAGCTAATTTAGTTCTTTTAATCATACCATTCTTAGAAAAACTAGTTACATAAACATCGTCATTAAAATCATAAACAGCTACCGCACCAATTATTTTTTCTTCACTTTCTATTGGCACAATATTACTAATATGTTTACCTAAATCTTTCCACTTAAGCTCAGGAATTTCATATACCGGTAAATATATATAATTACCTCTACTGGTAAATATCAATATTGTATTAACTGTATTAATATTGAAAAGACCAATTAAATAATCCCCTTCTTTTACACCAGTCATTTCCCCTAAAGAAGAATTATAACTTCTAAGTGGAACTCTCTTAATATAACCCTCTTTAGTTAAACAAACAACCACATCTTCCTTAGGCAACATCAAAGAAGTATCGATTTTAATCTCGGCTTCCTCTTCCTTAATATCAGTAATTCTCTCAACCGTATATTCTTTTTTTATTTTCCTAAGTTCTTCCTTAATAACATTACAAAGCTTATGCTCATCATTAATTATCTCCGTCAAAGCAGCAATTATCTTTTCCAAAGTCGCTAATCTTTCCTTCAAAAGCATAATATCAGTATTTGTTAATTTATAAAGTTGTAAAACTACGATTGCTTCTGCTTGTTCTAAAGAAAACCCATACTTGATTACTAAATTTTCCTTAGCATCACTTTTATTTTTACTAGCTCTAATCGTCTTTATCACTTCATCCAAAATGCTAATCGCCTTAGCTAAACCTTCCGTAATATGATATTCTTTTTCTGCTGTTGCTAAATCAAATTTACTTCTCTTATAAACAACTTCCTTTTGATGATCAATATAAGCATCTAATATACCAAGTATTCCTAGTAATCTAGGTCTTCTTTTATCGATAACCACCATATTATAATTATAATTAATTTGTAATTCCGTATTTTTAAATAAATAATTTAAAATTAAATCTGCATTAGCATCCTTCTTCAAATCGATAGATATTTGAAGACCATTTTTATCACTTTCATCACGAACCTCTAAAATACCATCGATTTTCTTATCTATTCTAATTTCATCAATTTTTCTAACTAAATTAGCCTTATTAACCTCATAAGGAATTTCTGAAATAATAATCTTGTTTTTTTCGATCCTTACTCTTGCCCTTAACACGACTTTCCCACGACCAGTTTCAAAAGCACTTCTAATTCCATCAATACCACATACAACCCCACCAGTTGGAAAATCTGGCCCTTTAATATAGTTCATAATCGTATCAACTCTAGAATTTGGATTATCTATCCTAAATATTGTTGCATCTATAACTTCCCCCAAATTATGTGGTGGAATATTAGTCGCATACCCAGCACTAATTCCCATAGACCCATTTACAAGTAAATTAGGATATCTACAAGGAAGTACCGTCGGTTCCAAATGCTTATCATCAAAATTAGGTGCCATCACAACCGTATTCTTATCTATATCTCTTAAAAGCTCATTAGCCATCTTAGAAAGCCTAGCTTCTGTATAACGATAAGCAGCAGGACTATCTCCATCAATTGAACCATTATTCCCATGCATATCGATATGAGGTATACGCATTTTCCAAGATTGACTCATTCTAACCATAGCATCATAAATAGAAGAATCTCCATGAGGATGATATTTACCAATAACCTCACCAACTGTAGAAGCACTCTTATAATAATCCCTATCCGCGGTATTCTTAGTCTTATACATAGCATACAATATTCTTCTTTGAACCGGTTTTAAACCATCCCTAACATCAGGAATAGCTCTATCTTGAATAATATACTTAGAATATCTTCCGAAACTAAGTCCCATAATTTCTTCTAAAGTATAATTATGTATCTTACTTATTACATCTTCCATCTACTATCACCATAATAATTATAACAATTTATCCTTTTTTTTACAACAATATTTGTAAAATGGCCAAATAAAAAGAGTATTTATAAAAACATCTTCCATGCTTTTAATTTACTCTTATCATCATCACATACACGGTATAAAGCTATTACCTTATTATCACTATCCTTAAACAAAACAACATCTTCACCAAAAATATTATCAATAACTGATCCATTTTTTACCTTAAAAAGTATCTTATCTTCCAAAATCACCTGTTTAACATTATCAAAAACATCTTCAATTGTAAGAAAATCATATGTACCATTTTTTATATCCAAAAGTGTATAACTATCTTCTAACCTAAATTTTCCTTGTCTTGTTCTTACCAAATCGCTCATACAAGCTAAAACTCCAAGCTTAATACCAATATCCCTAATTAAACTTCTAATATATGTACCCTTACTAACCACGCACCTAAAACTAAAAGAAGTATCATTAAAATCAAGTAATTCAATTTCCTTAATGTTTATCTCTTTTTTAGGTAAAACTACTTTCTCAAAATTTCTAGCATACTCATACAACTTTTTACCATTAACTTTCACCGCCGAATATAAAGGGACCTCTTGAATACTATTACCCTTAAACGAATTAAGAGCATCCACTACCTTATCCCTAGTTAAACCACTAACCTTTTGTCTTTCTAAAACTTTACCTGTAACATCTAAAGTGTCAGTAGAAATACCAAGCACCACCGAAGCAATATACTCTTTGTCGCTTCCCTGTAACAATTCACAAAGTTTAAGGCATTTCCCCATACAAATAACCAATACACCAGTAGCCATAGGATCTAATGTCCCAGTATGTCCAACTTTTTTAGTTGCAAAAATATTGCCAACAACATTAACAACATCCCTACTGGTATATCCTTTTTCCTTATTAACAATTATAATTTTATCCATACTATTCTTCATTTATTTTTTTTATAATATCTTCAATCTTTCTTCCATATTCAACGGACGTATCATAAACAAAAGTAATCTCTGGGCATTTTCTTAAATCCATAACCTCGCAAAGTTTGCTTCTAATAAAACCACTCGCCTTATTTAAAGCTAAAGTCATACTATCTCTCTTATCATCTTCCAATGTTGTAAAATAAACTTTCGCATAACTCAAATCACTAGATACTTTAACTCCATTAATTGAAACAAACTTAATATCCTCATCCTTAATTTCCATACTAATAATTTTACTAATTTCCTCTTGCATAATACTTGCAATTCTATTCATTCTAATACTCATAAAATCTCATCTCCTAACTACATTATAGCATTGATGACACTCTATTTTCAATTATTTGAAATAAAAAAATAATTATTTATTAACAATTAACACTAAATATGATAAAATTATTCAAGAGGTACATATGAAAGAGTTTATTAATAAAAATAGTAAAAAAATAAAATATATGGTGTTGATACTAGCCTTTGTTACAACGTTTATTATAACATTCACCAAAAACTATATTACTTTAACTTTAAATAATCCTAAATACGAAATAGAAGTATTTTCAAACTATGAAGAAAAAGGAGTTGTATGTAAAGAAGGTAATCCTATAAAAGGATATCACTATTGCCAAGCAAAAATAATTGGCGAAGTAAATCCCAATAAAGTTGGTATTTATGATATAACCTATCAATATAAAAACAAGAATATCAAAAAAACAGTAATGGTTAAAGATAATATTAATCCAGAAATTATTGTGGATGAAAAAAGTTTAATAACCTGTCCAAATGATAAACCAAATTTAGAATATACAGCAAATGATAACTATGATGGAATAATAACAGACAAAGTAACATATGACATAATTAATGACCAAGTAATCCTAAGCGTAACTGATAGTTCCAACAATAAAACAACCATTAATAAAAACATAATCTATCAAGATATAGAATCCCCAAATATTATTCTTAATGGGGATAATCCTATGTATCTTTTAGAAAATGAAACCTACAAAGAACCAGGATACACTATAAAAGATAACTGTGATAACGATATTCAAAATAAAATTAAAATAACTAATAATATTGACAACAAAAAGGAAGGCAAATATCAAGTAATTTATACTGTAACCGATAATAATAACAATACATCAACCAAAAAAAGAGAAGTTATCGTTATAAAAAAATATACTTCTGTTACAATCACTCCAGAAGATAAAACAATCTATCTAACATTTGATGATGGACCAGGTCAATATACTGAAAAATTACTTAACATCTTAAAAAAATATAATGTTAAAGCTACATTTTTTGTTACCAATCAATTTCCAAAATACAAAAATTTAATTAAAAAAGCTGACAGTGAAGGTCACACCGTCGCTTTACACACCTATACTCACCAGTGGTCAATCTATAAAAGTCAAAATACTTATTTTGATGACTTAAACAAAATTAGTAAATTAGTAAAAGAGCAAACAGGAAAAGATAGCCGTCTAATCCGCTTCCCTGGAGGAAGTGGAAACACCGTCAGTTACCGTTACAATAAAGGAATAATGACCAAACTAACCTCTGAAGTAGAAAAAAGGGGATATAAATACTTTGATTGGAATATCAATAGTGGTGACACTAATACCAAAAACACCAATATCGTTATAAATAATGTCATAAACTCCCTTAAAAATAATAAAAATCGTAAAGTAAATATTGTATTAATGCACGACATAAAAAGCCATAGTGTCGATGCAGTATCTAAAATAATCGAATATGGACTAGCTAACGATTACAAATTTGCCAAACTAGAAGAAACAAGTCCCACAATTAAAAGCACTATTAGAAATTAAGCAAGTAAAAATTAATTACTTGCTTTTATATGTTTATTTAATAAAATTATTACTTCCTTTAATACCTCATCTTTACATTCTAATCTACTTTCTTTTGTAACAACCAATTCCTTATTTATAAAAAGATCATTTTCTCTATCATAAATACTAATGTATACTCTATTATTATCACCAGTATTATTATTTACATCCTCCCTATTTAATTTACCGGTAACTCCAATACCATAAGAAGAATCAGCATAACACGCAATACTTTTGCTCATAGAATTAGCACATTCCATACTATAAACAGAATATAAAGATATTACCTCTTCACTTACGCCCATTTTAATTTTATAATCATTAGAGTATGTTACTGCCCCAAATTTAAACACAAAACTAGCTCCCTCGATATTAGTTATTGCATTAGCAATATAGCCACCAGTACAAGACTCCATTACTGCTATTTCTTTATTTAATTTTTGTAATTTTATAACTATATCTTTCATCTTATCACCTAATTCATTGTATCATGTATAACCCAATATGTAAATCACCACCAATGAATGAATATTAAAAAAATCATTAAATTAAAAAAAGAAATACTCATTTTAACGATAGTATTTCTTCTTCACTTAATCCGGTTATATCAACAATATCCTTTATATCTATATTCTTATCGAGCATACTTTTAACTACTTTTTCAATTCCTTCTTTTTTTCCTTCTTCTTTTGCATATTCTATTCCAAGTTGATACTCTTCTT
>OLYJ01000289.1_pt1 | contig 19156 bp, 20 predicted proteins | sample 1674121 | NCBI WGS metagenome assembly OLYJ01 (sample SAMEA103958146, study PRJEB25191) | human gut metagenome | reverse complement strand
CAAGCCAGATCTACACCATGCTCATGGACTATAAGGGCGACGTCACGGTCAAGATCGACGGCGTTGCGGCTTCCGCTGCATCCGTCGTGGCTATGGCCGGGACGAAAGTGCTGATCGCACCGACCGCGCTCATGATGATCCATAACCCGGCGACGATGGCGTTTGGCGATCACGCGGACATGGAAAAAGCGATCGACATGCTCTCCGAGGTCAAGGAAAGCATCATCAATGCGTATGAGCTGAAGACCGGACTTTCCCGGGTGCAGCTTTCCCACATGATGGATGACACCACGTGGATGAATGCAAAGCGGGCCGTAGAGCTTGGCTTTGCGGACGGCATCCTCACGGATGAAAAGCACAGTACTGACACCGAGGGCTATGCGTTCTCCGCTTCTCAAGTGGAACGAGCTCTGATCAACAAGATCTCCGGCAGGAACAAGCCGGAACCGAAACCTGCCGGACGCTCCGTACAGGAACTGAAGGCTGAACTCTACAAAAAACTACTGTAACAGGAGGATTCTTTTCATGAACATTACTGAACTTCGCAACAAAAGAGCCGCTCTGTGGAACACCATGGAAGGTTTTCTCAACACCCACAGAAACGATATGGGCGTGCTGTCCGCCGAGGATGATGCGACCTATTCCAAGATGGAAGCTGAACTCGATGCCCTGACCAACGAGGTCAAGCGCATGGAGCGCCGCGATGCACACGAGGCCGAACTCAATAAACCGATGAGCGAGCCCCTGACCGCCGCTCCCGAAAAGACGGCGCAGATGGATAGGAAGTCCGGCAGAGCGTCGGATGCATATAAGGAGGACTTCGGTCGCCACCTGCGCGGCAAGGCTCTGCTTCACAACGTGCTCTCCACCAGCCCGGACGTGGACGGCGGATTCCTTGTTCCGACGGATTTTGAGCACAACATCGTGACCGCACTGGACGAGGAGAACGTGATCCGTCGTCTCGCCAAGGTCATCACCACGCACCATGAGCGCAAGATCCCCGTGGCGGTCGGTCATTCCACCGCACAGTGGACCGCCGAGAACGCTGCCTACACCGAGAGCAACCCCACCTTTGGCCAGAAGCAGATCGACGCGTTCAAGCTCACCGACCTCTGCCGTGTCAGCGTGGAGCTGCTGCAGGATGCCGAGTTCGATATCGAGGACTACCTCATTCGTGAGTTCGCCCGTGCCTTCGGCATTGCCGAGGAGCAGGCGTTCTGTGTCGGCACCGGCACCAACCAGCCCACCGGTATCTTCACCGCGAACGGCGGCACCGTCGGCGTCACCGCTGCCGGTCAGACCGCGATCACGGCGGACGAGGTCATCAGCCTCGTGTACGCGCTGAAGTCCCCGTACCGCAGGAACGCCAAGTTCCTCATGAACGACGCTACGGTCTCCATTCTCCGCAAGCTGAAGGACGGCAACGGCGCGTATCTCTGGCAGCCCTCCGTACAGGCGGGTCAGCCGGATAAGCTGCTGGGCTACGAGCTCTACACGAGTCCGTACGTTCCCACCGTCGCTTCCGGTGCGCTGACCATCGCGTTCGGTGATTTCAAGAATTACTGGATCGGTGACCGTGCAGGCCGTACCGTACAGAGACTCAACGAGCTGTACGCCACCAACGGCCAGATCGGATATGTCGCCACCGAGCGTGTGGACGGCAAGGTCATTCTGCCGGAGGCAATTCAGCTGCTCCAGCAGGCGTAAGGAGGAAGTGGTATGAGCGGATATAGCGCTTTAAACTACACCGAACAGGGCTGTGACGTCACGCATATCGGCGGTGACCTGATTTTTGAACCGGGGGCCTATGTTGAAGGGCTCCCGCTTCCTTTTACCCCTGTGGCAACTCAGGAGCCAAGCACGGCCACAACGGTAGCCGCGCTGAAGGAAGACTTCAACGCTCTTCTGGCAAAGATGCAGGAAGCCGGGATTATGGCAGTAGTCGTGAAGTAACGAAGGGAGGCGGCAGCGATGAACACTCTGCTTGAAAAAGTGAAGACGAACCTGATCCTCGATCATTCGGCGGACGATGCATTGATCGAGATGTACATTTCTGCCGCCGTTTCATATGCCGAGAGCTATCAGCACATACCGGAGGGCTATTACTCGACGAACGACATGCCAGCGACGACGGAACAGGCGGTCATCATGCTTGCCTCCCATTTCTACGAATCCCGCGATGGGTCCACGGGTGGATTCTTCGCGGATCGTCCGGAGGCGGCAAAGCAGGTATGGCACACGGTCAACCTACTCCTGCGCCTTGACAGGGATTGGAAGGTGTGAGCATGAGCTATGGCAGAATGAACCGCACCGCAAGCATCGTCGAAACACAGACCGTACAGGACAGCGAGGGTTTTGCATCCAAGGAGGATGTGACCCTCGCTTCTGTTCGTGTCTACCGGGAAGGCCGTCACGGTTCCGAACGCTGGGTCAATCTGGCAACGTTCTCGGAGGCGACGGACCTGTTCCAGTTCCGGGCGATCCCCGATGTGACCGTTACGACCTGCCAGCACATCCTGTGCGACGGCGAACGGTTCGACATCATCTCAGTGGAGAACGTTGGCGGTAGAGGCATGTACATCGAAGTGCTGGCAAAAAAGGGGGTGAGTTCCCGTGGCTAAAGCAGATATCCAGATGCCTGAGAACTTCCTGAAAAGCATCCAGCGTCTTGGCTCCGAAGAGGACCGGATCGCAGAAAGCGTTCTGGAAGCCGGTGCCGAGGTCGTTGAAACGAATGTCCGTTCCCGGCTTTCCGGGGTGATCGGCAGCGGAACGAAACTCCCTTCCCGATCAACGGGTCAGCTGCTTTCTTCGCTTGGCGTTTCCACAGTAAAGCTCGACCGCAGCGGAAACCACAACATCAAAGTCGGCTTTGCGGAACCGCGCTCCAGGGGCAAGAGCAATGCGAAGATTGCGAACATCCTCGAGTACGGGCGTCACGGACAGCCTGCAAAGCCGTTTCTGAAACCGGCGAAAACAGCGTCCAAGGCTGCATGCATTGAAGCGATGCGGCAGAAGTTCGATGAGGAGGTACAGAAGCTATGAGCATACTGGAAGACCTGACCGCTCTGCTTCCCGTGCTGGATGTTCCTATGGAAACCGGCGTGTTTTCCAACATGGCTCCGGACCAGTACCTGGTGATCGTACCGCTGTCGGACAGCTTTGACCTGCATGCGGATAACGAGCCGGTGGTGGATATTCAGGAAGTGCGGCTTTCCCTTTACTCGAAAGGCAGCTACACAGCTGTGAAGAACCGGTTGGTCCGGCTGCTGGTCCAGAACGGATACACCATTACCGACCGGCAGTACTTAGGCTTTGAGCCTGAATCCGGCTACCACCACTATACCGTGGATGTAGCCCAATACTACGAATATGAAACGGAGGAACGATAAATGGCAACAATCGGCCTTGATAAACTCTACTACGCACCGATCACTGAAGACGCGAACGGTAACGAAACCTACGGAACGCCTGCTGTCCTCGCAAAGGCGATCTCGGCAGAACTTTCCGTTGAACTGAATGAAGCGATCCTCTACGCGGACGACGGTGCTGCGGAGGTTGTGAAAGAATTCAAGTCCGGCACACTCTCCCTCGGCATTGATGACATCGGAGCGGAAATCGCAAGCGCACTTTCCGGCGCTACCATTGATAAGAACGGCGTAGTCATCTCCGGCTCGGACGATGGCGGCGATCCTGTCGCTGTGGCGTTCCGTGCAAGGAAATCGAACGGCAAGTACCGCTATTACTGGCTGTACCGCGTCAAGTTCGGTATCCCGGCCACCAACCTGCAGACGAAGGGTGATTCGATCAGTTTCCAGACGCCTACCATCGAGGGCACGATCATGCGCCGGAACAAAGTGGATTATAACAACAACCATCCCTGGAAAGCAGAGGTAACAGAAGGTACTGAAGGCACTTCTCAAATCATCGTTAACACCTGGTATGACTCAGTATATGAGCCGGAAAACCCCGTAAGCGGTAGCAATATATAAAGGAGGCCCCATATGGATAACGATCGCAGTGCGTTCATCAACATTGGCGGGGATGAGTATGAGCTCATTCTGACCACGAAGGCCACCAGGGAGATCGCAGGCAGATACGGCGGTCTTGAGAATCTCGGGGATAAACTCCTAAAGGGAGAGAACTTTGAGATGGCGATCAGCGAGATCGTGTGGCTTATCACGCTTCTGGCCAACCAGAGCATTCTGATCTACAACCTGAAGCACACCGACAAACCGAAGCATGTCCTCACCACGGACGAGGTCGAGCTTCTAACGGTGCCTTCCGACCTTGGTGAATATAAGACGGCCATCACGGAAGCGCTGTACCGCGGTACAAAGCGGAACATCGAAAGCGAGACAAACCCAAAAAACGCACAGGTCGGGTAAGCGACGAAGAGTTGTTTACCCGGCTGCTTTATTTCGGCATCGCCCAGCTTCATCTGACGCAGGATGAGGTCTGGACGATGCCTTTTGGCTTATTGCTGGACCTGTTCGAATGCCACAAGCAGTACAACGGGCTGGCGGAGCCCAAGCGGGAGCATTTCATTGACGACATTATCCCGGACGGGATCTAAGGAAAGGAGGTGGTCCATATGGCGGACAATTTCGGATTGAAGATCGGTCTGGAAGGCGAAAAAGAGTTCAAGAAAGCACTGGCGGACATCAACTCCTCCTTCAAGGTCCTCGGGTCCGAGATGAAGCTGGTCGCGTCCCAGTTTGATAAGAACGACAAATCGGTCGACGCGCTCACCTCCCGGAACACGGTCCTGAACAAGGAGATCGAAGCGCAGAAGCAGAAGATCGAGGTCCTACGCGCCGCGTTGCAGAATGCGGCAGAGTCCTTTGGCGAGAACGACCGCCGGACGCAGGCGTGGCAGATCCAGCTGAACAATGCGGAAGCGGCGCTGAACGACATGGAGCGTGAGCTTGCCGATAACAATGCGGCCTTGGATGAAGCCAACGCCGGATACGGTCGAGCCGAAGATGCGCTGGACGGCATGGATCGGGAGATGGACAACGTCACCGACAGTGCAGACGACATGGGTGACGAGATCGACGAAGCCGGGGACGCCGCCAAGGATTCCGAGAGCAAGTTCGAGAGTCTTGGCAACGTTTTGAAAACGGTCGGAGCCGCCATGGGTGCGGTGCTCGTTGCCGCAGGTGCTGCCGCCGTGAAGCTGGGCAAAGAGGTCATCTCCGCTTTTGCGGATTACGAGCAACTGGTCGGCGGTATCGACACCCTGTTCAAGGATTCCTCCGGGAAACTGCAGGAGTATGCCGAGGGCGCGTACAAGACGGCGGGGCTCTCGGCCAACGAGTATATGGAGACGGTCACGTCCTTCTCAGCCAGCCTGATCTCGTCCCTTGGCGGAGACACGGAAAAGGCGGTCGAGTACGCGGACATGGCCATTACGGATATGTCGGACAACGCCAACAAGATGGGTTCCGATATGTCCGCGATCCAGTCGGCCTATCAGGGGTTTGCAAAGCAGAACTACACCATGCTGGACAACCTGAAGCTGGGCTACGGCGGCACGAAGACTGAGATGGAGCGTCTGCTCAAGGATGCGCAGGCGATCTCGGGCATCGAGTACAACATTGACTCGTATGCGGATGTGGTCGAGGCAATCCATGTGATCCAGACGAGCATGGACATCACCGGCACCACTGCAAAGGAAGCCGAGCACACGATCTCCGGGTCCGTCAACTCCATGCAGGGTGCGATCAAGAACCTGATCACCGGCTTTGGCCGTGCGGACGCGGACATGGGCAAGCTCTGCAAAGACGTGATCGACGCCTTCAAGAGCGTGGTCAAAAACATCACGCCCGTGATCCAGAACATCGTAGCCGCACTGCCCTCTGTGGCCGGTGCGCTGATCGAAGCGGTCGGTGAACTGCTCCCCGTACTGCTGCAGACGGTGACAGGGCTCTTTTCCGAGGTGCTGACCACCATTGTGAAGCTGCTTCCGAGCCTGATCCCTGCAGTGGTGCAGGCGATCATGACGATCGTGAACGCGATTATAGAAAACCTGCCGTTGATCATTGACGCAGCGGTCCAGATGATCGCAGCCCTGGTTCAGGGAATCGCGGATGCACTGCCCACACTGATCCCTGCTGCGGTGCAGGCGATCGTGACCATTGTGCAGGGACTGATCGAGAACCTGCCCATGATCCTCGATGCGGCGCTGCAGCTTGTTGAGGGACTGGTGCAAGGCATTATCGATGCGCTCCCGGTCCTGATCGAAGCACTGCCGGAGATCATTCTGGCGATCGTCAATTTTCTCCTCGATTCCATTCCGGAGATCATCGATGCGGGGATCAAACTGCTGACCTCACTGGTGAACGCGCTGCCGCAGATCATAGCGAAGATCGTCGAGGCGATCCCAAAGATCATTGACGGCATCATTAAAGCGGTCATAGGTGCGATCCCGCAAATCATTCAGGCGGGCATCAAACTCCTGATAGCACTCATTCAGGCGCTGCCGGAAATCATTACTACCATCGTCAAAGCCATTCCGGAGATCGTTTCCGGTATCATCGACGCGTTCCTCGGGAACATCGACAAGATCATTCAGGCAGGCGTAGATTTCTTTGTAGCCTTGATCGAGAACCTGCCTACGATCATCGTGGAGATCGTAAAAGCGGTGCCGAAGATCGTGACCGGCATCGTGGACGCGATCGTTGGCCTCACCAGCAAGATGGCAGATGCCGGTGCAAGCCTGCTCAAAGGCCTGTGGAATGGCATCAGCAACACGGCAAACTGGCTGTGGAACAAGGTCAAGGGCTGGGCAAACGGCCTGCTCAAGAATATCAAAGGTCTCTTGGGTATCCACTCCCCGTCCACGGTGTTTGCCGGAATCGGTGAGAACATGGGCCTCGGTCTTGGCGAAGGCTTTGTCGACGCCATGGAGGATGTGGAGGAGGAGATGCAGAAGGCGATCCCGACCGACTTCGATCTGGAGCCGGTGCGTGCTGCGGCGAACTTCGATGCATCTGCGGTGCTGCCCTCTGCGAACCTGTCCGTGGCCGCTACGGTCTCTGCCATGTTCGACCTTATGAAAGCATACCTGCCGCAGATGGGCGTAAGGCAGATCGTGACGGATACCGGCGCTGTGATCGGGTGGCTGGCTCCTGAAATGGACAATGCACTCGGGCAGATGCAGAAGCTGAAAGTGAGGTACGCATGAGCTATATCCTGTTTGGAAACAAGAACACACATACGGATTACGGGCTCATCGTAGCCCCGTATGAGATCCCCATGCCCACGGCACAGACGAACTTCGTACCCGTTCCCGGGCGAGACGGGTCGTTGGACCTGACAGAAGCTTTTGATGCGATCAGGTTCAACGACCGTATCATCCTTCTGACCCTGTACGCGACCGGAGAATACGACACACGGGTCTCCGCTTTCGTGAACGCTGTCCACGGCAAACGGATGCAGATCGTATTCAGCAAAGACCCGAATTATTACTACACGGGCCGTGTGGATGTGACATCCATATCAAAGCGCGACGGGTATTGCGAGATTGCCGTCACCATCACGGCAGAGCCGTTCAAAATGGATAAGCAGGAAACCGCTGTCACCGTGACCGGCAACGGAACCGCGATCCTGAGAAACGCGAGGATGCCGGTCGTCCCGTTCGTGAGCAATACGGAGCAGGCTACATTGACATTCACTGCTTCCGGGAACACGGTGCGTCTGCAGATGTCCCCGGGCGGCCATTTGAACGGCCAAATGTACCTGCCCGGTGATGAAACAAGGTCTGTGACGGTCGAGTCCACAGGGACGACCATCTTCACATTCCGGAAAGGACGGCTATGATCTATACCATGTATTCGGATTCGGACATCCTGTATGATCCGAAGTTCCCCAGATATCTTGTTATCGACCCGATTCTTGACCTCTCCGTCAACGAACCGGGTCTTTTAACGTTTTCAGTCCCGGACACTCACCCGGCAGCGTCTCGGATACGGAAGCTGGTTAGCTGGATCAAGGTGTACCGTGACGGGCGGGTGATTTTCAGAGGCCGGGTCATTAAGGACGAGCGGAATCTGTCCGGGCAGACGAAGTACACCGCCGAAGGGTGCCTTGCGTACCTGATCGACAGCGTGTGCGACCCGTATGAGTTCACTGGAACACCTGCGGAGTTCTTCGCGTTTCTGATCAACCGGCATAACGCATCCGTTTCTGCAAACCAGCAGTTCCTGATCGGAAACTGCACGGTGACGTCGGACTCGGAGCTTGAGTCGCATTCCGTACTTTACGACTCCACATGGCAGGTGCTCAAGGAACGGCTCGTCAAACGGTATGGCGGATACCTTTATGTCACGTACAACTATCTGGAAAAACCGGTCCTGAACTGGCTGGCAGACCCGCCGGATACTTCGACACAGACGATCCGGTTCGGGGAGAACCTAATTGACATCGCTGTGACAAAGGATGCGGATGAAACCTACACGGCCTGTGTCCCGCTGGGCGCACGGATGTCGTCGATCGATCCAGCGTATGAATCGGACGCCCGGCTCACGGTAGCAGACGTCAATGACGGCGATCCGCACCTGATCGATTCTGCAAACGCTGCGATTTACGGAACCATCTACGCACCGATGTCACTGACCACGTGGGACACGATCAAAACGCCAACGAACCTGCTCCAGAAAGGGTTGGCGTGGCTGGCTTCTTCCGGGGCACGGCTGAAAGAGACAATATCGCTCACAGCCGTGGACCTACACTCGCTGGATGCGGATGTCGAGTGCTTCCAATTCCTTGACCGAGTGATTGTGACCTGTGGGGATATCTGTCCGCAGGCGGAGTTCGTGCTGACGAAGATGACGATCCCGCTGCAGGACCCGGCGAACATGCGTATCGCGCTGGGCGACAGCCGTATCTCGCTCGTTACGGAGAATACGGGCAAGATCGCTGATGCGGTCGACCGGATCGAGAGCATTGAGGCGGATTATGTGACAAACAGTGAAGCGACCGAGATCGTGCAGCACGAGATTACAAACAACACCAGCATCCTGCAGTCGGCACAGCAGATCCTGCTTTCTGCGCTGGAGGACTATGTGACAACCTCCGACTTCAATGCGCTGCAGAGTTCGATCGAAACGACCCTGTCCGTTATGGCCGGGACGATCGAAGCGAACTTCACCGAAACGACATCGGACATCTCTACCCTCAACGGGGATGTTTCTCAGCAATTTGAGGTGATCCGGGGGTTCATCCGCATGATCGCATCGGGCATCGTGATCGGCAAGAGCACCTCGCAGATCAAGCTCAAGCTGGAGAACGACATCCTTTACTTTTTCACAGGCGACGAGGACTCCGTTTCCACGGAAAACGCGATCGCGTACTTCTCTTCTGGAAAACTGTATGTGAATACCGTACAGATCCTGACGGGTATGCGCATCGGGCCGTTCGCGTGGATGCCGGAGTCGGACAACCTGAACTTTAAGCTACTGGAGTGATGATATGGCAACAATCTCAACCCCGATTCATTCGGGTTACACGATCATAAACGGGTCCATCTCGGGCGGCTCTTCTTCCAAGATCGGCACGTGGATGGAGTACAAGGTGGTATCGCAGTCGATTACGAACAATACTTCCACGATCCACTTCTATGTGTTCCTTGCAACGCTGTCCGGTTCTTACAACGTTTATGCCAACAATCATTCGGGCACGAATCGTGGTGCCATGTCGGTCGCGGTCGGCGGGTCTACGGTCTATACACGTGAAAAGAACGGCTTTGCAACCGGTACAGCGGTATCCGCCAGCAACTATACGACCCAGTACAGCACCGGATATAGCAGCGCGTCCGGAAAACCCTTCCTCACGGTCCTGACAGATAACGCCTCTACCGAAGCAGCAGCTTACGGCGAGTGCACGGTCACTCACAACGCAGACGGCACAAAGAGCGTAACGCTGGCATGGTCAGGTGACTGCTCTTTTTCCTCGTCGATCGGAGTTATCACCGGGTCGGCAACGATCTCGCTTCCGACGATCCCCCGGGCAACAACGCCCTCTGTTGGCACCCTGACGATGGGAACTGCGTCCACCATAACGCTGAGTCCGGCGTCTTCCACGTTTACGCATACGCTCCGGTACACGGTCGGTTCCGCTTCCGGGACGATCATTACGAAGACGGCGAATACCTCTGTCAGCTGGACGCCTGCATTGACGCTTGCCAATCAGGTACCGAATGCGACGACGGCGGTCGGCACGCTGTACTGCGATACGTATTCCGGCAGCACGCTGATCGGGACCAAGTCCGTATCGATCACGCTGAACGTACCGGCATCGGTGATCCCTTCAGCTACGTATACGCTGACGGACTCCAACTCGGCAATCGCAACAAAGTTCTCTGCGTTCATCCAGTCAAAGTCCAAGGTCAAGGTAGCGATCACGGCAAGCGGAGCTTACGGGTCCACGATCGCATCTGTGACGACAACCATCAACGGCACGACGTATACTGGCACGTCCTTTACGACGGACTTTCTGACCGGAAGCGGGACGCAGTCCATTTCCATTACGATCAAGGACTCCCGTTCAAGAACGAAGACGGTATCGGGCACGTTCTCGGTTCTGGCGTACAAGTCGCCGTCGGTCACGGATGTGGCAGTGTTCCGCTGCAACAGTTCCGGCGTGGCGTCCCATACCGGCACCTACGCGTCGGTCAAGCTGAAGGTGACAGTCACATCACTGAACAGCAAGAATGATGCGTCGATCGTGGTCCAGTCGAAACGAAAGACGGAAACATCGTACTCAAACCTCAAAACATGGACCGGGTCGTATTCGGTAAATGGGACCTATGTGGTGGGCGTCTCGCTCTCCAACCAGTATGCCTACGATATCCGGATCGCCGTTTCCGATTACTTTGAGACAGTATACGCCTACGCGGATATTGCCACAGCGGACACGATCTTCTCCATCCGCAACAACGGTCTCGGTCTCGCGATCGGAAAGATCAGTGAGCAGAACAAGTTCGAGGTCGGATGGCAGTCGGAGTTCCATGAGGACGTCACCTTTGATGGTGACGTTGCTTTTTCGAGCCTTGCATGGCTGCGGGATGCGATCTTCCCGATCGGGTCGATTCGCATGACGACGAGCACAACCGGAGCGACCACGTTTCTTGGCGGGACTTGGGTGCTATGGGGTGCGGGCAAGGTTCCGGTCGGCGTGGATGCCAACGATACGGACTTCAGTACCGTGGAAAAAACCGGCGGTGCAAAGACCGTCACGCTGACGGCGGCGAACATGCCGAGCCATAACCATGCGCTGTCCAGCGGTACTGTGACCATTACGGAGGCAGCCGCACACACGCATCAGGCGGCGTCCGGTACATATAAGGTCGGGTCTGGCTCTGGCAGTACATATAAGTACTTCACGAATGGTGGCACGACAGGCCCAGCAACAACAGGTTCAGGCGGCGGGCACACGCATACAGCCAACTTGTCCGGGAACACCGGCAGCAAGGGCAGCGGCACGGCGCACAGCAATATCCAGCCGTACATCACCTGTTATTTCTATAAACGAACGGCATAAGGAGGAAGATATCATGAAGGAATTTTGGATCTCGATTCAAGTAGCGTTTACTGCCATCGGGGGATGGCTCGGATGGTTTCTGGGAGGATGTGACGGATTGCTGTACGCATTATTGGCGTTAGTCGTGATCGACTATGTGACGGGCGTGATGTGCGCCGTTGTAGACAGAAGGCTCTCTTCTGCAATTGGTTTTCGCGGCATCTTCAAAAAGGTGCTGATATTTGCACTGGTGGGCATCGGGCATATCCTCGACGCATATGTGATCGGAACAGGCTCCGTGCTCCGAACAGCGATCATCTTTTTCTACCTGTCCAATGAGGGCGTATCTCTGATCGAGAATGCGGCACATCTGGGACTTCCTGTCCCGGAAAAACTGAAAGCGGTTCTGGAGCAACTCCATGACCGTGCGGAAAAGGAGGACGAGCATAATGAATAACCTGAAGACGTTTCTCGACTACCTGCATGAGCAGTTCAAGAACCACTCCATCTACGTGTGGGGAGCACAGGGACAGCAGGGCGCGGCGATCACCGACGCGTGGATCAAGCGCCGGGAGACCTCGGATGCGAACTACAAGCGGGCGGTCGCGTTCTGGAAGAAACAGTGCGCTGCCGGGTACGGAGATGTGCTCCGAGCATTCGACTGTTCGGGGCTCGGAATGTACTGGCTGCAGAATGTTTCCGGGATACTGAAATCCGACTGCAACGCCCACGGGCTCTACGGGAAATGCAGAAAGCTGAAGAAAGCCGACCTGCGGGTCGGTGATTTTGTTTTCAAGATCAACAGTACCGGCAGAGCGACGCATATCGGTTATGTGGCGGACACGGACATCAACGTGATCGAGGCGCTGGGCCGCGACTACGGCGTGGTAAAGCGTCCGCTCAGTAAGGGCAGCTGGAACGGCTTCGGCAGGCCGCCTTTCTGGACCGAAGAGGAAGTACGGGAGATCAGCGGTGAGCCCACGCCTGCACCGGTTCCCCCGGAAGGGTTCGTCTTTGATCGCGCGCTGAAGTACGGATGTCGTGGCGCGGATGTCTGTGAACTGAAGAAACTGCTGAAGGCGGCAGGTTTTGACGGGCTCGCGCTTACGAACAAAAACTATTACTCGAAAACAAAGAAGACTGTCAAAGCGTTTCAGAAGGCAGCGGGACTTGAAGTCGATGGCAAGGCCGGTCCGCTGACGATCGCGGCGCTTGGCGGCACATACAGGAACTGACGACAAAGGCTTGTCCGGGATTCCCGGATGGGCCTTCTTTTTTTATGCCCGTTTTCGTTCAGACCAATCGATTCCCTCCAGTGGGTAGTGAGAGGAACCCCTCTCGGACTGGAGGACAATCTCATGACCAACGAGCAAAGAGAAAAGATAACGGCCCTGCGTCATCAGGGCTTCGGATATACGGCGATTGCCAACAGCGTCGGATTATCAAAGGACAGCGTCAAAGCCTACTGCCGCTCCCACGGCCTCGCCGGAGAAAAGGCAGAGAGCCACAGCCTTGCAGAGGTCCCCACGCAGCTTTGCCTGAACTGCGGCAAAACGCTGATCCAGTTCCCCGGACGGAAACAGAAGAAGTTCTGCTGCCCGGAGTGCCGGACGGCATGGTGGAACGCTCATCCGGAGGTCGTAAAGCAGAAGGCTGTTTATACCTTTAGCTGTCCGGAGTGCGGGAAAGAGTTCACTGCCTACGGAAACGCAAAGCGCAAATACTGCTCCCACGACTGCTATATTGCGGCCCGGTTCAAAGGCGGTGATGCCTGTTGAGCAAGGAGGAGCTTCACAACGATATGCTTTACCATGCAGCTATTTCAATGGTGAAATCCATGCTCGAAAAGGGCTTGATCACCGAGGAGGAATACGCTGAAATTGATACAATTCTGCTCGAAAAATACCGACCATATTTGGGTACATTATTATCGGAAAACGCTTGATATTCCGGCCTTTTAGAGTGATATATAGACACTACCGGAAGGAGGAATTTCATTGAAAACAGTAGAGAAAATCGAGCGAAAACTGCCGGTTCTGAAAGCAAGAAAGCGAGTCGCTGCCTACGCCAGAGTGTCGATGGAATCCGAGCGGATGCAGCACTCGCTTTCTGCACAGGTGAGCTACTACAGCGCACTGATTCAGAAGAACCCAGAATGGGAATACGCTGGCGTTTTTGCGGATTACGGGATCTCCGGCACAGGCACCAAAAAGCGTGATGAGTTCAACCACATGCTGGCTGAGTGTGAAGCTGGAAACATCGACATCATCCTCACCAAGTCGATCCAGCGATTTGCGAGGAACACCGTGGACCTTCTGAACACGGTCCGGCACCTGAAGGAGCTCGGCATTGAGGTTCGCTTCGAGAAGGAAAAAATCAATTCCTTGAGCGGCGACGGAGAGCTGATGCTTTCCATCCTCGCTTCCTTTGCACAGGAAGAAAGCCGCAGCATTTCCGAGAACGTCAAGTGGGGTACGATCAAGCGGTTCAAGCAGGGCATTCCCAACGGCAAGTTCAGTATTTTCGGATATGAGTGGCAAGACGACAAGCTGGTCATCATACCGGAGGAAGCTGAGATCATCCGCTGGATGTATGCAGAGTACATGAAAGGTGCATCCCGAATTGAGATCGGCAGAGCCCTGATGGACCGAGGCATTTATACCCGGCAAGGAAAGCCGTGGGTGGATTCCAATGTAAAGGTTATCTTGACGAACATCACCTACACCGGGAACATGCTCTTCCAGAAGGAATACTGTGAAGACCCGATCACCAAGCACCGTAGGAAGAATTACGGCGAGATGCCACAGTATTTTGTCGAAGACACCCACGAGGCAATTATCCCGATGGACGAATGGCAAGCGGTACAGGCCGAGTTCAAGCGCAGACGGGACCTTGGTCCATTCGGAAACAAGTCGCTGAAACTATCGGCTTTCTCCACGAAGATCACCTGTGGCTGCTGCCGAAAACACTATCGCCACAGTGGAAAACGGAATACCGCCGGTGAGGTTTACTACATCTGGACCTGCCAGACAAAAAGCCAGAAAGGTGCGTCGGCTTGCCCCTCAAAAAACATACCGGAGAAGATGCTCCAGAATACCGCAGCGGAGGTGCTGGGCCTTGATGAGTTTGACGAGGACGTTTTCAGTCAGCAGATCGAGGAAGTCATCGTTATCGGAGACGATACCTTGACCTTCCGCTTTTACGACGGCCACGAGGTCACCACCAAATGGCAATCTACCGCCAAGACCGACTGGTGGACAGACGAGCGCAGAAAGCTCTGGGGAGAACGGCACAAGCGCAAGGATACCAATCCGAACCGGAATACCTTCTACGAGTTCACCGGATTCATAAAATGCGGCTGCTGCGGTGCCAATTACCGCTGCCAATCCGGAAAGCGTAAGGACGGCACCCCGACACGGTCTTGGTATTGCACCGGTCCACGTTCCGAATGTCGGAATCCGGCTATCAGGGACGAGACCATGAAGCGGCTGGTGACTGAGATCCTTGGCCTTGATGAGTTCGACGAGGCTGCGATGGACGCTCAGATTGAAAGTGCAACAATCCTCGACCACATGGTCACGTTCCATTTCAGGGACGGCCACATCGAATCCAGAGACTTCTTGGATAAGCGGCACGGCACCCCTTGGACCGAGGAACGGCGGGAAAAAGCAAGAGAATCCATGAAGGCCGCTTGGACAGACGAGCGCAGGGAGGCAATGAGCGAGAGAATCAAGAAAATAAGGAGCGAAAAGAAATGGCCAAATCCGTAACCACGATACCGGCGACGCTGTCACGCTTCACGGCGGCACCGATCAACAGCACCAAGAAGCGACGTGTGGCGGCCTACGCTCGTGTCAGCACAGACAACGAAGAACAGCTGACCAGCTATGAAGCGCAGGTCGATTACTACACCAACTACATTCAAGGACGGGACGATTGGGAGTTCGCCGGTGTCTATACCGACGAGGGTATCACCGGGCCGAACACCAAAATGCGTGAGGGCTTCAAAAGCATGGTGGCCGACGCCCTCGCCGGGAAGATCGACCTGATCATCACAAAGTCGGTCAGCCGTTTTGCCAGAAACACGGTTGACAGCCTTACCACCATCTGCTCCCTGAAGGAACACAACGTGGAGTGCTATTTTGAGAAAGAAAACATCTGGACCTTCGATGGCAAGGGCGAGCTGCTGCTCACGATCATGTCCTCGCTGGCACAGGAAGAGTCCAGATCCATTTCCGAGAACTGCACATGGGGCCAGCGGAAGCGTTTTGCAGACGGCAAGGTCACAGTCCCGTTCAATCGGTTTCTGGGCTACGACATGGGGCCTGACCACAACCTCGTGGTGAACCCGGAACAGGCCAAGCTGGTCAAACGCATCTATGGAATGTTCCTGCAAGGTCAGTCGCCGTTCCAGATTGCCCGGACGCTGACCGAAGAAGGCATTCCTTCACCCGGCGGCAAGGACCACTGGAACCCCAGCAACATCAAAAGCATCCTCACAAACGAGAAGTACAAGGGCGATGCGCTGTTACAGAAGGCCTTCACAGTCGACTTCCTGACCAAGAAGAAAAAGGCCAATGAGGGCGAAATCCCGCAGTACTATGTCAAGGATAATCATGAGGCCATTATCGATCCAGAGACCTTCGAGATGGTGCAGACCTTGATTTCAACCCGCAAAAAGGGCCGGAACCGCAAGAGCTCGGTCAGCATCTTTTCCCGCAAGGTCAAGTGCGGCGACCGCGGCAGCTGGTACGGGCCGAAGGTCTGGCACAGCAACGATGCCTACCGCAAGGTCATCTGGCAGTGCAACCACAAATTCGACGGAGAGAAATGCGCCACTCCGACGCTCACCGAGGATGAAATAAAAGAACTGTTCCTCCGGGCCGCCAATCAGGTGATCGACCAGAAGGAACAGTTTATAGCCATATACGATCAGGTCCTTTCAAGAAGCCTCGACACCACGGCCCTTGAGAGTGAGCTTTTGGATCTGGAAGCTGAAATCAACATCGCTGCCGAGCTCATCGAGGATTGCATCAAAGAAAACGCTCACGTTGCTCTCGATCAAGCTGAATACCAGAAACGGTACGACGCTTTGGTGGTCCGGTTCGATAAGGCCAAGGCCCGACACACCGAGGTCACCGATCTGATTGCCGAGCGCATGGCCCGAAAGCACCAGATCGAAGCATACTTGAAAAACCTGCGGAGCCGGGAGCCGCTGACGGAGTTCCGGGAAACAGACTGGCTGGCGATGGTGGACTACATCATCGTTCACAATAAAAAAGACATCCGGGTGACCTTCAAGGATGGCGCCGAAATCAAAGCATAACCCCATAGACGCAGCAACGCCTCTCAACCACATCGGCTCAGAGGCGTTTTTCTGTTTAGTTGTTATTCCATTTGATAATCCCGCAAGCAAAGCCGAACCAATCCAGATGATCTATGGCCATTTTTTGAAGCGAACTCATCTGTGGCAGCTTCTTGCGCTTTCCGTCGGCAAATAGATTTTCTATCGCTTGCTCGGAATCGTTGCATTCGCCAATAATCATAAACAGCTGATAGAATTTTCTGATCCTTGACTCTGGAGAGAGTCTCTTGGCCATTTGCGGATAGAGTAACCAACTGTAACATAGGAATGCTTGAAACTGCTTTTTCGGGAATACCCGCATAAAGAAATCCTTTGCATCCTGCAACGACGCTGTTACCCGATCCGGCGAAAGATCAGCATTGCTCTGAATATGACAATTGATTACCGGTGCTCCATTTGGTAGCGATAGTTTCTGCTCTTTTGAGAAAGTCATATAGTGCTCGCCAATAGTCTCTTCATCAAGATAAATCATTTCAAAGGGCTGAAATTGCAAAACTCCAACTTTGAACATGTTGACATTCATTAAGTGACGAAACCAAATGACATCTTCCTTACTTATTCCGGCCTTCTCTGTTTTCTGATAATACAGGGTAGCACGAAGCGTAACATCTCTAAAGGTCTCGAAGATAATATCATCAGCAACCCCTATTGCCTTATACTCTCCATACGTCTTCTGTAACAGCCAAGTCATGACTGCAAGTCTTGTAAGAGGCATCCTCTTGCATAGCGGATAATCGAACCCTTCGCCTGAATAGGCGATGCATGCGATTTCAGCAATATCCGGCTTTTCCAGCTTTTCTTTTACAGCCCTCTCAATGTGGTCTGGGTATTGCAGTTCATTTAACAATCTTTCCAATGAGAGTGCCTGTTCATTAAACATGCCGGTGTGTTCTTTAACACGGGCTTTTTCTTTCAAATTATGAATCCTCCAGTTTTTTATTGGAGGGTCAAGTTTCGTGGGCCCTCCATACACGATTGTTTTTCATATATGATCACCCCTTTCGTTGGATTTGAATTGGATTATACCAGAGAAAAATGAACATTTCTACCAGCATAATCATCTCTGTAAGAGTTCCACAGTATACTATTTCTCTTCAGACGGACAGATCTTCGGCAGGATCTCAAGAAAGTGCTGGCCGATCTTTTCTACGTCATAGCCGTTGGCCTCGCAGATTAACCGGACGGTATCTGGCAGCAAGATATGCCCCGTTGCTTTCTCCGCTTTGTACTTTTGCCACTCTTCGTATTCCTTATTTGTGATTTGCTTCATTTTGAGGGTCCTTCGTAAGTGTACTATCACAGCAAGAGTTTTCGCCATCCAGCCTTACAACCCAATCATTAAACTTTTCATCTGAGCCATCATATTTTGATTTTTGAATTGCCATTGATATCTGGGCAATGTCGCTATGATAATCCGACAAACCAGAAGTAGCCTTCAATTCAACATATTGTACTCTGTCTGATAATCCGTGAGCTGTCATTAGGAAGGGCTTATTCTCAATGGAATCATATATTTCTTGGTAGTCGGTTTTCATGCTTCTAAGAACTTTTTCAAACTGTTCTATGCGTTTTTGCGCATGAATCGTAAGTGAGGCAAGCATGACTAATTCGTACCGACATATTTTTCGTATAAGTACCGGATTTAACTGTGGCGTTACTCGAGCAATTTCCTTCAACTCATCAGGGATGTCTTTATGGGCCACTTCTTTAGCAGCTACCATTAATGAATGTGGATTGTGAAAGGTCCAATTTCGCACATCGAGAAATTCAGAGAGAATTGCTGACACTTCTTCTGAGAGTGGTGATGAAACATACTTGTGTTTCTCCAGAATCTTGCGTAGATCTATGTATGAAAAAGAACTGCTCTGATGATCCGCTGTAAATTTTAGAATCTCACGCTGCCTATAAAGAAGCTTATCATTAACATCATCATATTCTTTAGCAGGAACATATTCTTCTTGGGTGCTTTCCAATAAGGATTCTGCCTCAGACGCATACTCCTTATATTTTTCAAGATTGACAGTCATCCCGGATATTAGCATTCCCAACACAAGACATGCATCTTCGGCACAGGTAATGCTAAACTGCTTGAATTGTTGCTTTGTTCCTCCAGACATGTTAAATACCTCCTATAAAAACAGCCGGGGCACCCTAACTTTCACAACTTACCCCTCAAACGCCAACTTACCCCTCAAGCGGCAAAATCGGCGGAGGAATAATTAAATTGTATCAATCTCGGTGTTTTTATATCAAAAGAAATTCTTCCAG
>OLYJ01000288.1_pt1 | contig 19223 bp, 17 predicted proteins | sample 1674121 | NCBI WGS metagenome assembly OLYJ01 (sample SAMEA103958146, study PRJEB25191) | human gut metagenome | reverse complement strand
TGCCCGAATCCCGTGCGGTAAATGTGGCGGTTACGTGGGAGGAAAGCGTTGCGCTTACCCGGGGAGGTCTTGCAGACGGGAAGTAGGAGAATCCGAAAGCCGCAGTAACAACGAACTGCAAGAAGTCAGCCGAAGCCATAGTACCTTGAAAGTTTTTTTTTCAAGGGAAGGGCTGAACAATCGTAAGTCTCAAGTAAAGACTGGAAGGAGGTCAGTGTGATGAAAGCAGAAAACCGAGGAAACGAGGGCTTCCTGCAAAGAGAACGTGTGGAACACCAAGGGTATGCAGAAGCGCGGAGCACAGACCGCAGCGAAGGGAAAGAACGAGACGGTGCAAGCGACCTGCTGGAAGCGATACTGGACAGGGATAACCTGAACAGAGCGTATAAGCGGGTCAAGAGCAACCACGGAGCAGCAGGAATCGACGGAATGAGCGTAGAAGAAGCGCTGCCGTGGTTGAAGGAACATAGGGAGGAACTTTTGCAGAGCATCCGAGACGGAAGCTACGAGCCAAGCCCGGTGCGGCGAAAGGAAATCCCGAAACCGGATGGCGGCGTGCGAAAACTGGGAATCCCGACGGTAGTAGACCGAGTGATACAGCAGGGAATCGCACAGAAGCTGCAAAACATATGGGAACCGCAATTTTCAGACAGCAGCTACGGATACCGACCGAAACGGAGCGGTCAGCAGGCGATTCAGAAAGTAAAGGAATATGCGGAAGCAGGATACAGATACGCAGTATCGGTGGACTTGTCCAAGTATTTCGATACACTGAACCACGAACTGCTCATGAATCTGTTGCACCGGAAGATACAGGATAAGCGAGTATTGCGCATCATCAAGAAGTATCTGAAAAGCGGAGTAATGGAAAAAGGTGTAGTGAGCAAAACCGAGGAAGGTTCGCCGCAGGGCGGACCGCTGTCACCACTGCTGGCGAACATCTACCTCAACGAATTTGATTGGGAGATGCACAGCCGAGGGGTAAAGACGGTGAGGTATGCAGACGACATCGTGGTGTTTGCCAAGAGCAAACGAGCAGCTGAGCGTCTGCTGGAATCCAGCCGGAGGTATCTGGAGGGGAAGCTGAAACTGAAAATGAACACGGAAAAGAGCAAAGTGATCAGCATCTTCGCAGTGAAGGAATTCAAGTTTCTTGGATTCTGCATAGGGAGGAATGGAAGCGGCATCTACATCCGTGCGCACCGAAAGTCGTTGAACAAGGCAAAGGAAAAGCTGAAACTACTGACAAAACGCAACCGCGGACGCAACGTCCGCCGAGTGATGGCGGAAGTGAAAGTGTTTATCCGTGGATGGCTTGGCTACTTCCATGTAGCCGAGATGAAGCGGATGATGAAGTCTTGGGATGAATGGCTGCGGCGCAGGTTTCGCATGTACATCTGGAAGCAATGGAAGAAGCCCCGAACGAAGGTAGCCAACTTAAGGAAGCTGGGAATTCCAGCGGACAAGGCATACCAGTGGGGCAATTCCCGATTGGGCTATTGGCGAATCGCCGGAAGCCCAGTTTTAGCATGTTCCATTACAAACGAAAGACTCGCAGCAGCCGGATATTTTAGTATCCTCAACTGCTACGAGTCCTTGCACTCATGCGATTGAACCGCCGTGTACCGGTCGGTACGCACGGTGGTGTGAGAGGTCGGCTCTCCTATTTATTTAGGGGAGTCTCCTACTCGATTGCCATCTAAGTGAGCAGACCATTTTTACTTCCGCGGAGCAAAACGGTAAAATCTTGTTAGGCCCCCCTAAGACCCGTTAGCGCGTTATAGCTACACAGGTTAGTTTCCATAGTAGACAGCAATAGGATGGATTACGCACAGGTTTCTTTCTTTTGTTGGTAGAAGTTGTCGTAAAACTTCATTTACGCTAAATTGTAGTGTAGCAAATATGTTCTGCGAATCATTGGGATCGGTATCTTCGCCGATAATATTTGTAATCATCCCAACGCAAGTGATTTCACCACCATATTTGAATCCTAAGTTCTGTGCATCAATACGGAAATAACGATCATCCAAAGGGATAAGGTACCCATCCGAAGAAATCAGCATTCGGTTATAAGGAATAATCTGGCGAATCATATCGATTATCTCTTTGATTCCATCATACTGTTTCCAGCTGGCAGCAACTGCTTCTTTAATCTTGGCTCGGATTGCGTTGCTATTTGATCTTTGTTGTGAACGATTAAGACTTTCTGTTGCAACGGATGCGGTGGTTTCAATTTTCTCTTTCTCTGTTTTCTTTAAATACTCAATCAGACCGCCTTTTGAAAAAATTCTCTCCAGATAATCAAAATCAACGACATCGAAAACTCTTGTCAGCTCAACATATGCACCATAATCATCTTGATCCTGCCCATTAGAAGTCAAACATACAGGGGTAATACTATCATACGCAATGTCGAATGCTGCATCGTGAAGTATTTTGGTTATAATCTCTCGAGATGCCGAATGTACTTCCTTTTCCGTGCCAATGCCTCCTCGGATATCAAGTTTAAGCTCTGCATTAAAAACTTTTAATAGTTTTCCTCCAGCGTCACCTTCGAGATTGCCGGAGATTGACTTGTTTGTGGATTTCTGCTCGCCATTCTCTTCTTCAGTAGAGAAGCCTGTAATAATGCCTTTTTCACTTTGTGCAATAATTGAGTTAACGATATCTGTATCCAAGTAAAGAAACTGTTTCATAGAAGACACTTCCTTTCTATGTAAGTCTTATTTTACGACAGCTTTAGTTGCCTTAATCTTACGATTGCTATATGCCACAACATCTTTGATAACCAGCTTATGAATAGCAGAATAATCCTTCATCCGACTGGAAAACTCCATCAGGCTGAGGATCGCATCCAGCTTCTCAGCAACAGTCGTTTCCAGCGAATATGTGTTGACCGTCGGCGCTTCAAAACCATCAAGCTGTGTCGGTATCTTCCTCTTTTCCTGCCTGGGCACGATGACATCTCCTACGCCGAAATCAATGCCAAAGGGTGTTTTTGTGTTCTTTATCCTTGCTACGAGGGAGGCACCAATACCGGCGTACTTCTTTGCCACAGCAATGGGAGCCACATTTTTGATTTCAAATGTGATAAAATCGTTGCCTGTTTCGGTTGCAATGATCTCCTCCAATATCGCTTGAAGCTGTTCCGGTGTATTAGGCATCTTTCTGAGTAGAAAATCAACATCCGCCGTAACACGGCTATCAAAATTCGTGAGAGAATAGAGGAACAATCCGCCCTTTAGAACGAGATTTTCTGCATATTTTGACTTTTCCAGACGGCGCAGGAACTCTTCTTGGCAGAAAAGCTGTAAGCAGAGCTGATAACTTCTGCCGCTTTTTGCCGCTTTGTTTTTGAGCCGTGCAAGCACGGACGCAGCCACATCAGCCATTCAGCAGCACCTCCATCACACTCATCATTTTCTTATAAACACCCATTTCCTTTGCGTATTTGGAAAGGTTGGCAAGGTTTTTCTTTTCATCCGCCACATAAGCATTGACGGCTTTGTTGAATATCTCGTTGTCCAGCTTCGTGCGGTACTTGAAGCAATCGCAGATGGTACGTTCACGGTCATAGACAGGAAGATTTACACCGTTGAAGGCGCCAGTTGTTTCCCCGATATGGTACATCGGATTCTGTACATAATACGCCTTTACCGGAACTTCAGCCTGAATCGCCTTTACCGTTCTGGAATAAGAGCGTGGGACGGCAATCGACCATTCTCTGGGCGCAAAGTCGCTATAGCCGTAGTAGAACAGAGCTGATTCAACGCAGATGACCCCGTGCGTCATCAGTTTCGAAAGGATAAGTTCTTCTTTGGGCTCGTCCCCAACAGCCAACTTGTAATATCCTCTTTTCACGCGCTCGAGATATCCCTGTTTACAAAGCGCATATATATCTTGGCCTTTGAGTCCGGCCGAAATAAAATCCGATTTCTTTGCAATTTCTCCAACGGTATCAAAGACTTTGTTGAGGATATCGTACTTGCCCAAACTGTCACCTACTTTCTGCACGCAATATTTGCAATATGCACGTTGATATTATAATGCCAAAACCTACGAAAATCAATATGTTTTGCACGCTTTTTAAAAATATTGCGTGTAAATTTTGAAAAGCAGTATTGCAATTTAAAGAACGCTGCACTGTAATCTCCATACGGATTGCTTTTGCACCGATCTATCACTCGTGACAACAAAATGACAACAGGAATTATGACACACCATAATTCTTGGATAATCTAAGTAACCCCGATAATCGAAGCTAAACCACATACGCAAAATCGTTTAAGTCACGGTTTCAGGGAGCGAGTGGGAGTGACCGCTGTAAAGGCGAAAACCCTTGCAGCGCAAGCGTATTTGCCCAGTCCAAACCGCCTCTGATAACAAAATGATAACCATCTCCGAAGCTGTCTTTACAGAAAACTGCGCTGGTGGCTTTGGGGTAAAGGCGAGAAAAACACCTCCCGGTTATCACTCTCTGTGAAAATAGCCTGTTCAAAAGCCCTTCGCTGTGGAGGAAATCTTCCACAAGCGGAGGGCTTTCTTTATGTCTATTCTTTCAGGCTTTCGACTTTGGCTTCCGGCCGCGTTTGCGCACAGCGGATGCTTCAGGCGGGACTGCGGCATGGATGCGCATGTCGTCGAAATCGGGGTAATGATACCGCCAGCGGTCGTACGCCTCTTTGGTGATCTCACCGGCAGCCAGCCTGGAAGATTGTTCCTGCCAGGCACGAAGACGCTGCTCCAAATCGGCTGCATGGATGCCGCCGTCAAAAATCTCAGCACGCAGACAGATCAAACCATCCGTGTTCGTGATACGGAGAAGCTTTCGGTCTTCCAAAGCAAAAAGCGTGTGCATCAAGCCGTCCATGGTATCAATGTTCGGCACGGCGATGGCCTTGGGAGAAACGTCCAGCGCTTCCGCCATCTGCCCGGTCAGCTCTGCCTTGGGCGTTCGATCCTCGGATTCATACTGAGCAAGTCTCACATCAGCCGAGCTCTCTGGAAACCCCAGAAGAAGACCCAAATACTTTTGTGTCATCCCCCGTAAAGTGCGAAAGAAACGGATACGTTCGCCGGTTGCCATCAAATCACCTCTTGAACAGGATAATTTATCATAGCAAATCCGTTTAAGATCGTCAAGATGGTAATTTAACAAAAAAGTTTGGAATACTCCTTGAAAGCCTATTGACACAAGCGATAATGTTTAATATAATCGTATTGCAAATTAAACGTTATTGCTTAATTTACAAAAGGAGGAACCCGTGAAAAACCAATTTATGAGAGCAGAAGAAGTGGCTCGGGAGCTCGAAGTGTCCAGATCCTATGTCTACAGGCTGATCAAACAACTGAATGCGGAGCTCCGTGAGAAGGGATATATGACCATCGCCGGGTGAGTGAACCGGCTGTATTTTCAGGAACGACTGTACGGTACATCAAATCAGAAGGAGTGTGAGTCACATGTCAACACACAAGGATGAGAAAAACGGTACCTGGTATGTGACGGTTCGGTATCACGACTGGAAGGGCACGAAGCGGCAGAAATGCAAGCGCGGCTTTGCCACCAGGCGAGAAGCACAGGAGTGGGAGCGTAACTTTCGGTTGCAGACCGAGGGAGATCCAGACATGACCTTTGAAGCCTTCATGGAGCTGTATGAGAATGACATGCGGCCCCGTCTGAAGGAAAACACCTGGCTGAGCAGGAAACACATGATCCGGACGAAGCTCTTCGCCACCTTTGGCAAGAAGATGCTCAGCGAAATCGAAACCCGGGACATCATCGCCTGGCAGAATGAGCTGCTGGCCTACCGGGATGAAAAGAAGCAGCCCTACTCGCCGACCTATCTCAAGAGTATCCATAACCAGCTGGTGGCGATCCTGAACCACGCAGTCCGGCACTACAGGCTGAAGAGCAATCCGGCATCCAAGGTGGGGTACATCGGGAGCAAGGAAGCGGAGAAAATGCAGTTCTGGACGAAGGAGGAATACCAGCGGTTCGCGGAGGCCGTCATGGATAAACCGATGTCTTACTACGCTTTTGAGATGCTCTACTGGTGCGGAATCCGCGAGGGCGAGCTGCTGGCGCTGACGCCCGGAGACTTCAACTTCAAAGCTGGAACCGTATCCATCAACAAATCCTACCAGCGGCTCCACCCATATCATTTCGATCCACGTTGGAAAAGGCAAAACAGCACATCAGAGCATCAAAGAGCGGCTGGATTACATCATGAACCCGGAAAAGACGGACGGTGGGCTTCTGATCTCGTCCCACGCCTGTTTCCCCGAAACTGCAGCGGATGAGTTCATGCTGTATCGTCAGGAATACCTGAACACTACCGGCAGAAAACGCGGGGATGAGGTGCTCGCCTATCATCTGCGGCAGGCTTTCAAGCCCGGGAAGATCACTGCGGAAAAAGCAAATGAGATCGGGAAAGCATTGGCCGAACGACTAACGGATAAGCAGCATGCTTTCGTGGTAGCCACACACATTGACAAACAGCACATCCACAACCACATCATATTCTGCGCTACAAGCCTGGACGGCCGGCAGAAATACAGGGATGTAAAGAGATCCGCCAAGGAGCTGGTGCAGATCAGCGATGCGCTGTGTGAGGAAAACGGATTATCAGTTATCTGCAATCCACAGGATAAAGCTGTCCCATATGACAAGTGGGCGGTCAATTGGAAAAAGAGCAGTCACCGGGATGATCTTCGAATCATGATCGATGCCGCTCTCCGGCACCGACCAGACGGATTCGATGCGCTTCTACAGATGCTGGAAGATGCCGGATGCCGCATCAGGCGCGAACCCATATCAGCCTCAAGCCGCCGGATGGACAACGCTATATCCGGTTGAAGAGCCTCGGCCCGGAATACGATGAGGATACATTGCGACAAGCGCTGGCGGGTGATCATATGCACATTCCGAAAACTCCCTGCGCTGATTATTCCAAAAGTCAGATCAAGCGGCTGATCGACATTGAAGACAAGCTGCGCGCCGGAAAGGGCAAGGGCTATCTGGTGTGGGCTGAGCGTAACAACATCGACGCAATATCCCAAACGGTCATCTTCCTGAAAGAGCATCACCTCGGATCACCGGAAGAACTGGAACAGCAGATTGATGATCTGCAGTCTGCCCATGATGAAAAGAAAGCCTCCATCAGGCAGGCACAGAATCGTATGAAAGAAATCAATCGTCAACGTCAAGCCATCCGTGATTACCGCAGGACGAAAGAGATATACACTCAGTTTAAAGAATCCGGCTGGTCAGCAAAATTCTATCAGGAGCATCGCGCAGAAATCGAAGCACACAAAAAAGCACAAGCTGTCTACGAGCTTCACGACGGCAAACTGCCGACGCTGAAGGAGCTGACAGCGGAATACGTTGCGCTGAAGGAGCAGCTGGATGCATACAAGCCAGATCTGGCAGAGCTCAAATCGAAGCTGACAGACCTGAAGCACATCCGGTATAACTACAAAATACTTATCCGGGACATTCCGCAAACAGATCAATATCACCGCAAAGGAGATCGTATAGAACGATAACAACGCCTCCGTGCCGGAACTGGTTTTCACCGTTTGCCGGCATGGAGGCTTCTTTCATTTTTATGCCGTGGTGCTGCACTAGGTCGGGCGCAACAAGAAACCACAACCACAGATTGCAAGATCTGGTAAAATGGGCTTGGGGGCGGAGCCGCCCAACAAGCAAAGTGCAAAAGGTGCTACCTTTGCCCTGCTTGCAACCATGATAAACATGTATTTGAGATTGCTATCAGCCTTGTTTTGCTCCTTTTCTGCACAAGAAAAGCCAGAGACAGAGACATGGATGAAGATTGATCCTTGAAGCACATACCGAATCGATATCCCACAAGTAAAGAATCTTCAGCTTCCAGCATCACAGTCCGTACCAGAAATTGCTAATGTAAAAATACAAGCAGGTCATTCATCGATGCTCAGCACACCCGCCATATAGCCCAGAAAACCATCATATGCAAGCGTCCATCGATACAGTTCATCCCGTATGGGCTGCACATTCCAGTCTTTTATTCGATATTGAGGGATTTGAACGGTATCCATCTGCACCTGTTCACGACTGATCTCGTGAATACGGATGTCCTCATCCGGCGCTGCGTGAACAAGCGCCGATACAGAATGATTGTCAATCACCCGGAATGTATCCTCAACTTTGACAAAGGACAGGCTGTCTTCATCCTTGAGCAGATTCGTCTGGTGCTCACCATAACGGGCCAATTCCAATCGAATGGAGTCGGTAACCGAAGTAGGAAGAATCGGACGGTCTTTTTCAAGGAACTCTTTGGTTAACACTGTAGCCGCATGTTTGATGATGGGGTGCTCCTTCAGCAGCGCATCGTCTGCGTAGTTGAGGCCGAAGGACCACATGAGCGCATTCTTTGTTTTTCCGTTCCGGTTGACTCGCCCCGATGCCTGAAGCAGCGATGACAACGATGCCGTTTCACGAAAGCCAACAGAAAACGAAAAGTCAACGCCGGCCTCCACGCACGATGTCGCGACAAGCGTCCAGTCACAGTCGGATGGATCCCGAAGCCGCTGCCGAACGCGTGCCAGCGTCCTCGCGCGATCTCTGGCGGTCAGTGCTGTGGACAGATGCTCCACCCGATTACGCCCATACAGCTGCATGATCGTCTTTGCGATCACCGTTGCGCTTTGAACCGTGTTGACGATGAGAAGCCGCGGTCCCGGAAAGGAATTGACCCATTGTGCAAGCGCTTCACTTGTCATGAGTGCGGGATTCCAGAGATACCGGATGCGGTTCTGCTCATACTGCGCCAGCGCGGAACGAAGCGCGTTGTCAACCAGATCTGGCACTCGCCGGGTTCCGGCTGCCGCAATCTGCTGAATCGTCCAGAATCTGTTGAGAGAACCCGACGCAAGAACCCAATGGCAATTCCACTCGTCAGCGAAGCAGTTGATCCATTTCCATGCAACCGGCAGAAGATGCGAAGGCAATGCAGCGTGTGCTTCATCAACAAAAATAGCACTTCCCGGCAATTCATGCAGCCGCCTGAGGGCAGATGGCCGGTTTGAGGCTAGCGTCTCAAAAAACGCTACCGCTGTTGTGACAATAACAGGGGCCTTCCACAGCGTAGAAAGGTGACGGACACTTTCTGATTCAAAATCCATCCGATGGTGAACCTCCGCAACGATTTTGTTCGGCTCTTCACCCGGAAGAACCAAACATCTGCGATAAGTTTCCACCGACTGCGAAATGATGCTTGTAAAAGGAAGCACCACAAAAATCCTGCGAAGGTGATGCTTTTTCGCCTGACTGAGCATGTATGCCATCACGGCAGTGGTCTTTCCGGACCCCACCGGACTGTCACAGGCAACGACATGGTCATTGACCTTGCTGTCTCTGCAGCATTGATACATCTGTGCCCGTAAACGGGAACGCTCATCCTCTGCCCGAAGACTGCTGACGTAGGCATTCAGCACCTGCAGTCTCTCTGCCGGACGCAGTTCATCCTGCCGCCCATCCATGGGTTCCTGCCCGTAATGTCTCGCCGTATCTCCGTGGTCGGCATCTGCCAGACAGGAAAGCGCTAGGCGCATGAATACCGAGCGGCACCCGGCTGCCGGCTGTTCGTCTGCGGTCTTCTCCCCAAAGAGATCCAGATGGATGGCTTTCAGCTCCGGCAGCTTGCTGTCTGTCGCTGATGCGATATCGGTATCACGGAAAGCCTCGCTGCCGTGACAGCATTCTTTCGGAAAATCCGGAAGACCCCGGTGATGCGACATGACACAGACTGCAGAGTACATTTTGTTCTCATGAAGCAAAAGCGCCGTGCCGGCATCTGTGTGGTTGATGGGCAGATGCGGCTGATTTCCGGCATGCAGGGCAGCTTGATTTTCTTCCTCAAGCTTGCCCAGATCATGCAGCGATGCCGCGTTGGTGACAGCGCTGACCAATGCCATGCCGTCTTCCTGCTTTGCCGCAAATGCAGCCGCTTCCTTCGCATATCGAACAGCGTCATCATGGACATTCTGTACATGATTCAGATAGGTTTGCGCAGGAAAACCATCGTGTGCGCTGTGCGCGAGATATTCTTTATCCATCAGACGTTGGCAAGATCCTGAACAGCGGCAAGACGCTGCTTCAGCTCTTCGGGAAGGTCGGCAACATCCTGATAGTCCTTCCAGCTCGAGGAGGGTTCCTCGGCATTTCCGATCCGCTTTGGCGTCAATGCGTCGATCAGCAGATAGTCCGGGCAGCTTCCCAGCTTGTTCTTGTGCTCCATGTACCATGCGTGGCGCAGGCGCACGTCGGGGCGGATATTGGATCGAGTCAGGTCAAGCATGTAGGGGATGGCGCGCTTGAGCAATTCAATGTCCGCCGCTGTACATCCGCTCTTGGCGGCGTAATTGGGATTCACATAAAAGGGCATGCAGTAAACACCGTGCTCCACGACCCGATAGGCCAGGGGAGCCATGCCGCTTTTCTTGCCTTCCTCAACGCCCGCCTTGTTGGTATTGGTATGGCGGACAATGCTGATCGGCGAGATGGACAGGCCCATGCCGAATTGAACCGCGCCGGTCTTGATATACTCCTTGTTGCCGCCATCCTCCAAAAAGGTGTTGCCAAAAATGCGGGCATCCCAATACTTTCTGACAAATGTGCTGTCCATAAAATTGGGGTTGTCATTCATTTCTTTTGTAATTGCTGCCCTGTCGCGCCCACGGGATTCCAAGATGCAATAGAGATCCGCCTGACGGATGTACGCTTCGGGCAAGCTCTGGAAAAACACGCCGTCATGATCCTCGATCAAATCACGGATTTTCCGCTTGACAGATACGGGCGAAATCTCACCCAGTCCATTCGGGCGCTGGCGAGGATCGTTTTCACGGTCAGGATCCCCATTCGGATTGGAATTGACAACCTCGAGAATCAAAAGCCCGGTTGCACGATTGAAATCCACACTCATCTTGCTCTACTCTCCTTTGCTTTGATTATTCGGCATTGCTTTCATCCTGCTTCTCCTGCTTGGGGAAGGAAGCGAGGTATCCGATAAACAGCTGTGCCTTCTGGGCATCACTCCAACGCATGGGAACAGAATACTCTGTCGCAAGCTTGTTGGCGATTTGCTCAAATACCTTCAGGTACCATCCTGCCAGACCGCTGGAATCTTCATTCTTCGTGCGGTACTGCTTTGCCCATGACAGGTAAGGCGCCATTCTCACGGAAAGCTGGGACAGCGTTCTACCCGGCGTTTCGCTCGCGGCAACAAACAGGGCAGAGCCCACAAGCTGCGGCGGAATCTGATTGTTACGCACCACCTTGCAGTACAGCGTATGCAGCTCATCGGAGGCCTTGAGCAGTTGTCCCATCAGGTAGGGTGTAGCTTCCATATAATCATCCTTTCTATTTCCGCTGAAGAACAGAAGCATGGACAGAACGGGCAGGATCTGTTCCAGCTGAGCAACGCGGCTGCACTTTCTTCCACTGTGCAGCAAAGGACCTGCATGGATGAATAGCGGCATACCATGCTGAACGAGAATGTGCAGCTCGTGCAGAAGCAGCCGGTGCTGTGCCCGATGGAGGAACAGCCCGATCCCCTCATAAGGATGCATGGCGGATACCGTTGATGATTCTCCATCCTGTCGCCAAACCTGATTGACAACAGCTGCAACGTCAATGGGAAATGGCGCTGAAAGCCGTATGGATGCAATATCCGGAAGATCATTGCAGGCCATATCCCAGTTTTCAGCGGCATGCATCAACGCGTCTGCCAAAGCAGACTCAGAGTAAAGAATCTTTGTGCGTCCCTTATCAATTTTTCTGAGCACAAATACCTGAACGCTTTCAGGTCTGTCCTTTGGCGGAATCCCGTTGAATGCAGCCAAAAGGCTTCCGGAGATTTCTTTGAAGGTTTCCGATCGATCAGGATGACCAAAAAACTGCACATAAGGAAGCGGAGCCTCCGGTAGTGAGCTGGGATATGCGAATACCGCTTCGCCTTTGCCTGTATTCAGCCAAGTGATGCCTTTGTTCTTGACATCCCCGCCAAGCCAATTCAAGGCAGCCTGAAACTGGACACGGTGATGTGCGGATAACGGGTAGGAATCGCGTTTGTCATCAAAGTTATGATATCTGTTCTGGCAGGGCTGCCCGTCGAACATCGTATACAATGCCGGCTCAAACCCCGCGGCAAGCTTAACCTTTGGCATTGGAGAATTGGTCGGCACATAGATTTGTCCGAATGAATCTATCAATCCATCCTCGGTTGTATTGCTCGTCACGATTCTCTCCGCCTGAAGAAATGCTGTATTCAGATATGCAGTAAACTCCCTGCTCGCTGCATACATGCCATAGGTATCATATGCGTCTGTGTCAAAGAATACGGAGATGTTCCGCTTGTCATCTTTGCACGGCTTACTGGCATCACCCAGCTGGAAAAGAATCAGCAAGGCCAGCCCAACGTCCTGCTTCTTTTCCAGCTTTGCAAATACCGCTTTTGTCAATGATTCGTGCAGTACCTGCGCATTGGCAAACGGCGCACATTCTGCCGCCAGAGTATTCAGCAGGTTTTCTTTTGGATTGCCGGCAGTTTCGAGCAGACCGGCCATTTCCCTTGGGGTTGCAGAAAAGCAATTCTTGATACGGCTGTTCTGATGCGGTTCCCACGCATTCTCTTTGCATAAGGCATGAAGCTGCAAGGCATCGATGCTTTCCGGTTTCTCGATGCATTGCGCAACCAACTTTTTCTCTGATTCATCCGTTACGCGGTACAGGCTGATGAGATTGAGCCCGGGAAACGAGGCCTGATTTGATCCGAATTTTCGCAGCTGCATTGCAAGTGCCCGATCGATAGCCTCAAAATCAACCACCTGCCCACCCTTTACCCAGATTCGGATACAGGGAGCCTTCGCGCTCACATTGGGCAGCGGAATGTAATTTCTATAGGATTGCAATGGAACGATTCCCGCCTGTTCCAGTGCTTTGGACAGGGATGACAATTCATTGATCAAAATGAACACCTCTCTTGGGCGGGAACACCAGCGTCCCGGCATGAATCGTCACGTCGTTGTCAAAGCGGTACGAAACCTTCGATTTGTGCCCATCGGGAAATACCTGCCGCAGCGTGGAAGGAATGTGAATATCCTCCATATCGGTACATACCTTTGTCCCGTCCCGGAAGGGGCCAAAGTAGCTGGCCGTAAACTCTCTCAAGCCCAACGAGGGAATAGCAAAGCACTGCCCCCGTTGCAAGCGCCGGTTGAAAATCTCCTGGTATGCATGACCGGGCGACGTTGTCCGTCTGTCCCATTCCAGAGTTTTTTCAGAAAGCGTATCCTTCCTGTGATTGGGCACAACCACCGCGTAGAGCCGATAGCATACATCAATCAGAACGGTCGAATACATCTGATATGCATTTCCAAGGTCAATGCTCTTTTTCTGGCGCAACGGTCCCTTGTAGTTTGTTGCGTATGAATGAAGCTGAACAGGAGCGCATATTTCAACCCTGGTTGGAATGATCTCCACATCCGGCCCGAAAAGGATGGATTCAAAGATGCCCTTGCAGGCCGAATACGTCGGTGCCGGATAGCTGACAGGACTGTCACCGCTGTCCGGTCTGGTCCACATCGCCGTTGATCCTGCGATTTCCATCTGTATGGGATACGAATGATGAACCATACTTTCAACTCCATTCCTGTGAGCAAGATAGCAGATGAGCTGCGGCGTTGAGAGATACAATCCGATAACCCTATGAATATTATACCATAATTCCGGCTGTATGGTAAAGGTTTTTGGATTTGAATATCCTTCTATGATGTATTACGAAGAAAAACGTCGGCATAATCGCCAGCGTTTCATGGATCACTTCTCATGTGCATTACGGAAAATGGTACGCATGTGGTCGCTCTTTCCATAGACCACTCTGCTGACCAGCATCCGATCGGTTTCCACCTTGTAGAATACCATATAGGACTTGAACGTCACGAAGTAGAAGCCGGTGAACAGGCCCTCATAATACAGCGGAGCACAAGACTTTGGAAAGTCTTGTTTTGCTGAAATCTGATTCATCAGATCATCGATGTATTTCGTTGCGGTTTCTTCACTGGCAGAAGCTTCAAAAACCTCCGCCCAGACGCGTTCGAGGTCACGAACGGCAATCGGGGAGTATTCAATCCTCATTTGCGTTTGCTGTGGAAGTGTGCCCGGACATCATCCTCGGACACCCAGCCTTCTTCCTCTCCCGAGCGGATGCCCGTATTGAGCTCGCACATCAGGCGGAGCATCGCCTTTGCCTTCTCGAATTCTTCATCGTCCGCAATATCGCGGATCGTAAAGCGGCCACGTCCATTGACCGTCAGATACACCGGTGAACCAGCGGAAACCTGTTCAAGAACGGTGTTGTAATTGCGCAAATCGGACACAGGGCTAATGATTGCCATGAGCAGACCACTCCTTTCGATTCCATTATAGCATGAGCATAAATCTCGTTCAATACTTTACGAATAATTTTACGAACATTAGAGCATATCAACTATAAACGAGCAAATCCCAAAAGGGAACCAAAGGGATAGAGACATTTCCTCTCTATGGTGGTAGAATGAAGATACCAACACCACTCAACGTCCACCACGAAAGGAGATGTCTCATGAGTACATTGTAAAGCAATCGGAAGAAATTTGCAAGAGCCTGAACCAGCTGCGGTTCAGAAAAATTCTGTCCGATGTATACTTGGAACACATAATGGCAATCATCCATTCGGTTTTCATGCCCGGCTATCATGGGAAAATAGCCAATACGAAGTATTTCAGCGAAAAGCACAGAACTTCCGTCGCCCATTTTCTGAATGACGGGAAGTGGGACAGCCTCGAAGTCGAGCAGTCATTCAGAAAGCAGGTTGTTGATACGGTTTACCACGAATCCCGCAAAAGCGGACAGCCCGTTTTCTGCATCGTGGACGATACGATTGCTTCGCATACAGCGCCTTCGTCACAGGCGCTGCACCCCATTGAAGCGGCGTATTACCACATGTCGCACTTGAAAAAGTGCCACGATTACGGGCATCAGGCGGTTGGCGTGATGCTGTCCTGCAATGGACTCTCTTTGAACTACGCGATGGTGCTGTATGACAAGTCGCGTTCCAAGATTGAGATTGTCCGGCGCATTGCGCACCAGCCGCATCATCTACCCCAGCCAAATCCGACAGCAGGCAAAAGCATTTGCCCCTGCCATCCGCAAAGATGATCCGAATGTCAGCCTCGTGACCGTTGGCCATCGGCGCTTCTATGCGTATCGGTATGAGGGCAAAGTGAGCGACTGCGAAAAAGCGGTTGTTTTGCTGTGCTATTCGGAAAAGTCCTTTGGAAATCCCGATGCACTGCGAGTGTTTATCTCGACGCAGACGAATCTTTCCACGCAGGAAATCCTCGAAATGTATGCAAAGCGCTGGAGCATTGAGGTGTTTTTCAGAAACTGCAAGCAGAAACTCGCCTTTGATAAATGCCAGCTTCGGAAGCAGCGAGGCATCGAAAGAATGTGGCTGCTTCTTTCGCTTGTGCATTTCCTTTGCTGCACGCTTCCGGATTATAGGGGCGCTTTTGAAAAAGGCTTTGCCTATTTTCGAGAGTGTCTGCTGCAGGCGTAGGGTGAGCTTCAGCGCTATGCTCAAAGAAAAGCTTGGATGCTTTTTGGAATTTGCTCATTCATAGTTTATAGGATGAAAAAGGCTCTGCAGACTTCCGTGAAGGAAGAACGGCAGAGCCTTTTTTGCGTGCGTCGCCGGGCGCACTCAAAACGCCGCCCCCTCCGATGAATTCGGAGGGGGCGGCGCGCAGAACGGGTCGCTGCCCAAGTCGCGCATCAGCAGCGACCGAGGAAAAGGAGTCCGCGAGGGGAGATTGCCCCCCTTGTCAGCATTTGCCTGCGAAATAGCATATCATACAAGTTCGCGATAAGAACGCGCAGGCAGATTGCTTTTGGGAATTTGGGAATCGCGTCAGTAGGTCAGACCGAACCATACCTTGTAGGTATTGCCGTCCTCATCCTGATACGCATAGCTGCCGGAAGGCGACTGCGCCAGCACTTCGGGCGCAATGTACTGATCCTTGTCATAGCCGGGCACGTCGTTGGGAGAAGCGCACAGCTCATACACCACGCCGTCGATCTCGGTATCCGTGACCTCGAGAACCGCGGTGCAGGAGGGCAGCGTCACGGGCAGCTTACCGGTCGGCATGATAGCGCCGGAAAGCACCTGAAGCTGCAGATCCGTGACGGTCACAAGCTCGCTCAGCCCCGCCAGCTCGGTCACGGAGGCAAAGTTCACAAGAATCGCGTCGCAGTAGGGTTCCAGCTTGGTCAGAATCCACGGTGCGCTGAGGGTCAGGGAGCAGATGACGACGCCGCCGTTTGCATGAACTGCCTTGGCGTATTTCTTAATCTTCTTCACGTCCATCAGGGTGGTCAGATCCGTCATGCCGCCCGTCTTCATGCCGGTGTTGGTGTCATACTCCGCGACCTCAAGATCCTCAACAAGGTCAAGGGTGTTCATGCAGCCATTATTCGCGGGGAAGTCCGGCTTCACGTCCAGCAGAACGATATCCGCCTCGCCCGCCTTCTCAACGATCACATAGCCGGCTTCCGTGAGGGTTCTGTTCCAGTTCGCCAGCTTGTTGTCGTCCTCGCCGTTGCGGGTAAAGGAAGCGACGAAAACCTTCTTGCCGGTTTCCTTCAGCGGCAGAACGTTATTGTGGTTCTTCAGCAGAACCAGCGACTTCGTGGACATTTCGAGCGCCAGCGTTTCCACCTTGGGCGCATAAGCCGCTTCGGCAGCCAGACTAGTCTGCAAATCCTTATAGGGATTCTCAAAGCGGTCGGATTCCAGCAAAGAGACCACATTCTTGGTCGTTGCGCGGGTCAGGGCTTCTTCCTGAATCATGCCCTTGCTGTACGCCTCAAGCGCCAGAGAATAATCAATCGGCTTGCCCCACCAGTCGCCGATGATGTCGGAACCAGCGTTATACATCAGAGCGATACGCTCAAGGGGCGTCAGCTCTTCCACACCCCACGGAATATCGAACAGGATGTTGCTGTCCGTGTTGACGAAGCCCTCAAAGCCCATCGTATCACGCAGCAGGGTTTGCAGGAGGGTCGCATTATAGGAGGTCGCGACAGAATCCGAATTGATGTCCACGCCGCGGTAGGTCTGGTTGGCATTGATGGGCATGGGACGGCTGTAGCAGGACATGATGCCCGCCGTCTTGCAGTCAACCGCCGCCTGGAAGCCGGGCAGGAAGTACTTTTCCATGGCGTTTTCCGTGCGGTACATGCGCCACTGACCCGTCTTGTAGTGCGACTTGAAGCCGTTATAGGAAGCGCTGTCGCCGGGGAAGTGCTTGACGATCAGGCCAACGCCGTTCGGCTGCAAGCCGTCGGTGCCGCCCTGATAGCCTTTGACCAGCGCAGCCGTGATGTTCGCCATCACCGCGGGATCCTCGGTGAACGTTGTCACGTTGCGTCCCCAGCGCGGGTCGGTAATCAGGTCGATCTGACGGCCATACATACGGTCCAGCCCCTTCGCGTCCCAAATCTGGCGATCCAGATCCGCGAAGCGTTCAATCAGGCTGTAGTCGCCGCCGTTGGCAACGTCGCCCATCACCGCCGCCGCCAGACCCATGGTGCCGGGTTCGCCGGGGAACTTCTGGGGGTTGGAAATGAGGGTGAACGGAATGCAGGGTTCGCCCGTCGCCGCAGCGGCGTATTCGGTCGTCAGGTTCGTGGCGTTGTTGTACAGCACGCCCGCGCCCACGTCCGACATCACGCGGACAACGCCCATGCGATTGTTGAAGGCGATGATTTCCGCCGTTGAGTTGTTGACACGCGTCGGATCGTCCATCGCAACGTCAAACACCTTTTCGCTGACAACCATCAGCTTGCTGAAGTCCACGTTTCCGTCTGCATCCAGCGCCGCCTCGTAGGTGGTCGCGCCAGGCATCAGAACCATCTGCGCCAGCGACAGACCAATCTTCTGCTCTACGCTCATCTTGGCAAGCAGATCGGCTGCGCGGGTTTCAGGATCCAGACGCCAGTCCTCAAAGGGATCCAGCTCGTGGTTGTTGTTCGAGTCCTTGAAGTACTTTCCGTCCGCCTTGATTACGCCGACATAGGTGACGCCGATGGTCGGTTCACCCTCGCCGTTGGCATAGAACACAGGCTCGACATACGCCTTCGGTCCCGCCCTCTCCGCGTCAAGCGCGTAAGGCGCGGGAATGTACTCCACGCCCTCCGCCATCGTGGCGGGCAGCATCGACAGCAGCAGCATTGCCGTCAGCAGCAGACTGATGACTTTCTTCATGGTAACATCCTCCTTTTGAGGTTCGTTCACCTCGTTATCTGCACTATATCAGGTTCCACACCTTTCGTCAATCGTTTTGGCTATTTATCGACCATTTCAGACATGCATGTTCGCATCATTTTTTTGTCGTGAATTGATTTTTTCGTTTGTTCACGGCATATTTCATATCGCTAATCATGAAATGAAAATGGTTGCGATAATATAATAGTCGTAATTTCATAACCAAAAAAGTCAGTTCACCATGGAAAGTTGCAGGAGAATGACGACAGGAAGACCATCAGGAACTTACACAAGATTCTGTTTGTTTTCAATCCGCCTATCGCGCAGTGGAATTGGCTGCTAAAGCGGCACGAGAAAAAGCCCCGGAATCCGTGCGGATTTCGGGGGTTTGCAGCATATTTCGAACAAACTCAGCGCTTGCTGAACTGCGGAGCGCGACGAGCTGCTTTGAGACCGTATTCAATCAATTTGGCTCTACTCCAAAGTTAGTGGAAAACCGATAATTATGGTATAATCATCCACGGGTGATGAAGATGGTTAAAGGATTCGAAAGTATGTTGGCTGGCTCACTCGATCTGGAGGAGCCGTGGTACATCACAGGAGCGGAGTTCAATCCTGTGAAGAACGAGATTGATGTCCATGTCGGAATCCGGGAGAATGCAGTCATTGCCTGCCCTCGCTGTGGTGGTCCGACAAAACGTTACGGGTATGAACCCATCGAGCGTTCATGGCGCCATGCTGACTGCTTGTTCTATCCGTGCTATGTTCACTGCAAACGTCCGCGAGTTAAGGCAATCCCGCACAAAGAAAGAACAGCCAAAAGGTCGGGAAAGAGGTATAATAAAGAGGTGAAGAAGCAATTGACGATGAGCCTAATCAGCG
>OLYJ01000270.1_pt1 | contig 20489 bp, 14 predicted proteins | sample 1674121 | NCBI WGS metagenome assembly OLYJ01 (sample SAMEA103958146, study PRJEB25191) | human gut metagenome | reverse complement strand
ACGCACGTATTCTGTACGCTTCGGAGAAGGACTTTTCGACCGCCAACCGTGTGCGTTTCTTCAACAACATCAAGAACAACGACTATGATTGCGTCATCATGTCGCACGACCAGTTCGGGAAGATACCGCAGTCGCCGGAGTTGCAGCAGCGCATCCTGCAGGCGGAGCTTGACACGGTGGAGGAAAACCTCGAAGTCTTGCGGCAGCAGGGCAAGAACGTGTCGCGGGCGATGCTGAAAGGGCTGGAGAAGCGCAAGCACAACCTTGTGGCGAAGCTGGAGAAGGTGGAACACGCTATCAAGTCCCGCACGGATGATGTGGTGGACTTCAAGCAGATGGGCATCGACCACATCTTCATTGACGAGAGTCACCAGTTCAAGAACTTGACTTTCAACACCCGTCATGACCGTGTGGCGGGATTGGGAAACTCGGAAGGAAGCCAGAAGGCTCTGAATATGCTCTTTGCCATCCGTACCATACAGGAACGCACGGGCAAGGACTTGGGGGCTACGTTCCTTTCGGGCACGACCATTTCCAACAGTCTGACGGAACTGTACCTGCTCTTCAAATACCTGCGCCCCAACGAACTGGAACGGCAGGACATCCGCTGTTTCGATGCTTGGGCTGCCATCTTCGCCAAAAAGACGACCGATTTTGAGTTCAACGTAACGAACAATATCGTTCAGAAGGAGCGTTTTCGCTATTTCATCAAGGTGCCGGAGCTTGCCGCCTTCTACAACGAGATTACCGACTACCGCACGGCGGAGGATGTAGGTGTGGACAGACCAAACAAGAATGAGATACTGCACCACATACCGCCCACACCGGAGCAGGAGGACTTCATACAGAAGCTGATGCAGTTTGCCAAAACCGGCGATGCCACTCTGCTTGGCAGGTTACCCCTGTCGGAAACGGAGGAAAAGGCGAAGATGCTCATCGCCACCGACTACGCGAGAAAGATGGCTCTTGATATGCGCATGATAGACCCGAACTACGAGGACCATCCCGACAACAAGGCAAGCCATTGTGCCAAGATGATTGCAGAGTATTACCACAAGTACGATGCGCACAAAGGAACGCAGTTCGTGTTCTCCGACTTGGGTACATATCAGCCGGGGGAAGGATGGAACGTGTACAGCGAGATAAAACGCAAGTTGGTGGAGGATTACGGCATACCGGCAAGTGAGGTGCGCTTCATTCAGGAGTGTAAGACGGATAAGGCTCGTAAGGCGGTGATAGATGCCATGAACGCAGGGACAGTGCGAGTGCTGTTCGGCTCCACAAGTATGCTCGGAACGGGCGTGAATGCGCAGAAAAGATGCGTCGCCATCCATCACCTTGATACACCGTGGGTGCGACATGAAGTCGCATAGATAATTGTTAGAATGATACTTACGAGTATCAGCTTTAACCCGCTGTTCCGTCAGCGGTAGCCTACCGACCGATGCACCTTAATGCTGTATTAAGCGGTTGGGACAAAGTACACTTTCGTAAGACGAGACAGCACCGTGAGGGAAAGTCAAGTACGGTTAGTATCATACCGTAGAGTGGCGAGGCTGGATAGTATGGTTAGCGTAAGCGAACTGTTAGTAAACTTCGTAATGTCACGAAAGAGTGTAAGATACTGATACACTCTCCCCAAAGGGGAAGCGGTCGGCTAATCCTCTCCATGGTAGGATTACACGGACACAAGCACCGCCGGAGGATGAGACAGAACCTAACCTATCCGTCAGTTATCTATGTGGAACATGGTAAGCCTGTATATCTCCTGTCATACAGATTGATAGGTAAGCAGACAGTAATGAACGCTGAATGGTATGCAGGTATAAGATAACAGAAAAAGCGAATGCCGTTCTGTAATGGAACGGATACGGATTGAGTCGACATCACGAGCTGGTGCAGACAACATCATCCGACACGAAAGTGGGCAGACTTCTGTGACGACATTCGGAAGGCAAGCAAGTCGAGTGTTGTCAAATGGTGATTCTTTACAATTAACTTTTAGAACTTTCAAAAGAAGGAAAGCAAATGAACGAGAACAAAACATCGTGTGCACCTGCTGACAATCAGCAAACGCTTTGGGACAGCATTGACTGGACTAAGGCAGAGCTGTCTGTTAGAAAGCTACAAGCACGTATTGTAAAGGCTCAAAAGGACGGCAAACACAACAAGGTGAAATCCTTGCAGTGGACGCTGACCCACTCTTTTTACGCAAAAGCCTTAGCCGTAAAGAGGGTTACTTCTAACGGAGGGGGTAATACCCCTGGGGTTGACATGGAAACATGGGAGAAACCCGAAACAAAAATGCAAGCAATAAACGACCTCAGACGCAGAGGCTATCAGCCGAAGCCCTTGAGAAGAGTTCACATCAAAAAGAGTAATGGCAAACTGCGCCCATTGGGAATACCTACATTAAAAGACAGAGCCATGCAAGCACTCTACCTCATGGCATTGGAACCAGTAGCTGAGACGACAGCCGATACTCGTTCATACGGATTCCGTAAGGAACGTCGTTGTATGGATGCAGTAACGCAATGTCATAATATCCTTCGAAAAGGCTATTCTCCCGAATGGATTTTGGAAGGGGATATAAAAGGGTGCTTTGACCATATCAGCCATGAATGGTTACTCGTCAACATTCCGATGGATAAGGCGATGCTCCGAAAATGGTTGAAATGTGGCTATATCTTTAATAAACAGATGTTCCCGACAGAGGAGGGTACACCTCAAGGTGGTATAATCTCTCCCACGCTTGCCAATATGACATTAGACGGATTGCAGAAAGTTCTCGCAGAGAGATATAAAAGAAGAACCATAAAAGGGGAACATTATTCTCCAATGGTGAATCTGGTACGTTATGCCGATGACTTTATCATCACTTGTGAGAACAGAGAAACGCTTGAAAACGAAATCAAGCCTTTGGTAGCCGAGTTCATGGCGGAAAGAGGGCTTACCCTGTCTGAAGAAAAGACGGTGATAACCAACATTCGTGACGGGTTCGATTTTCTTGGTTTTAATATCCGCAAATACGGCAATGAAATATTGACCAAGCCGACCAAGAAAGCCGAAAAACGCTTTATGGAGAATATCCGTAAGGTGATAAAAGGCAATAAGGGTTGTAAGCAGGAGTCTTTAATCAGAATGTTGAACGCTAAAATCCGAGGTTGGGGAGCTTATTATCAGCATGGTGCAACGCGTGATTCTTTTCACAGAATTGACCATCAAATATTCCTCTCCCTATGGCAATGGGCTAAACGTCGCCATTCCAAGAAAGGGAAGCGATGGATTAAAGACCGTTATTGGCATAACATCCGAGGTAATAGTTGGACATTTGCTGCCAAGTTCAAGAAGTCAAATGGGAAGGATGACCAGCTAACATTGCTGACGCTCTCGTCTTCATTCCCTTTCCTGCCATATACGCAGATTAAAGGAGATATGAATCCATTTGACACGGATTGTCGTTTATACTTCAACAAGAGAATGAAGTCGAAAATGCTTGTATCACTAAAAGGACGTAAATCTTTGCTTCACCTATGGGAAAAGCAAGGGAGAATATGTCCAATATGTGGAGAGCCGATAGATACGCACAAGGCATGGAATGTACTGCCAACCGTTCAAAAAGGACGAAAGTGCAATATATTGGTTCATGACGAATGTTTCAAAATATCCCTCAAATCCAATGACAACAGAAAGAAGTAGTATGAGCCGGTCTCTATATAAGAATAGAGATTTAGAAAAGCTTGAGCCGTATGAGGGGAAACTCTCACGTACGGTTCTGAGGGGGGAAGAGGGCAGTAATGCCCTTGACCTACCCGATCGACCGTCCGACCTGCAACAGCGTGACGGACGGGGTGTTAGAGCCGGGAACGAGATTGCTAAGCATTTTGCCGAGAACAACGTGGATATCATCATCTACGCGGTGGAAAAGTCGCTGGACAGCTACAAGTTCAATCTGCTGCACTGCAAGCAGACGTTCATATCGCAGCTCAAAAGTGGAGCGATGGGCGCACGTACCATCGACGAGGGAGCAATGGACGAAAAATCGGGTATGAACTTCTCGGAGTATATGGCGTTGCTCTCCGGCAATACCGACCTTTTGGATAAGGCGAAATTAGAGAAGCGTATCGCCTCGCTCGAAGGGGAACGCAAGTCGTGGGGCAAGGGCAAGCGCGATTCGGAGTTCAAGCTGGAATCCAAGACGGGAGAACTGCGCAACAACACGGCTTTCATCGAAGCCATGACGGAAGACTGGAACCGTTTTCTTTCCGTTGTGCAGACTGATAAGGAAGGCAGCCGCCTTAATCTTGTCAAGGTGGACGGCGTGGATTCAACGGATGAGAAGGTCATCGGTAAGCGTTTGCAGGAAATCGCCAAGAACGCCACGACTGGTGGACTGTACAAGGCTGTCGGGGAACTTTACGGCTTTCCGATAAAGGTGGTCAGCGAGAGGACACTCAAAGAAGGTCTGGAGTTCACCGACAACCGCTTCGTGGTGGAGGGGAACTACAAGTACACCTACAACAACGGGCATCTGGCGATGGCAGACCCGATTGCTGCCGCACGAAACTTTCTGAACGCATTGGAGAGGATTCCGACCATCATCGACCAGTACAAGTCTAAGAACGAAGTGCTGGAAAAGGAGATTCCGCAGTTGCAGGAGATAGCGGGCAAGGTGTGGAAGAAGGAGGACGAGCTGAAACAGCTGAAGTCCGAACTCGCCGCACTGGACCGCAAGATACAGCTTGAGCTGGCTCCGGCTCAGGAAAACACAGAAGAGAACCGGCAAGGCAACGAGAAAAAACAGACGGAACAACAGCCGGAAAGCCCGCACGTGGACTTTGTACGCAGTCATTTAATTATAGGGAGACCCGGTTTATCGGAATCCAAAGGTGTAAAACTTTAATATCGAAGTCTTGACAGAAAAAGCCAGTGGTTGAATTTTTCACCACTGGCTTTAATTCTAATAATTTTTCAATCTAATATGACCGAATCTATAACGTTAAATCATAGATTATGTGTCTATTTGTGAAGAAAAAGACGTAACTTTGTATCAAAATCAAATAAGCATAACAATGGAACCATCTATATACAGTTTTTCACTTTATACCGCACTGCCGTTGATGTTATTCTTCGGCTTTTATTTTTTGTTTGCAAAGACTCCTGAAAAGAAAATTTTCAAGAATTATCTCCGCTCCCGACAGATTATGGGTATAGCTATGCTACTGCTTTCGGCAAACTATTCGGTACATTTCTTCTTTGGTATCCGATTCAAAAATGCGGATTCTGCCATATTGATGAACATGTCCACATACTTCCTGTGCTATTCTCTGTTCAGTTCGGCATTGATAATGTTGCTTGATCGTTTTTACATTACCAAACGGCGTGTGTGGACACATATCATTTTATGGATTATATTCTCAACTCTTTCCGGAGTTGTGTTGTTCCTGTTGCCAAGCGGAATCATGCAAAAAATCTCTTTATTTGCTTTAGCTGTATGGTTAGTCGTTTTTGGAATCGTTTTAGCTCGCAGAGTCATAATTGCATATCGTAGAGCCATTCGGATTTTCAATGAAACTCAGGCGGATGATATAGGCACATATATCGAATGGCTTTCCATATTCACTTATTGGGCTGTTATCTTCGGTGTCGGATGCGGATTGCTGACATTTCTGCCAGACAAATATGTTTTTATCTGGATTTTGTCGTCAATACCGTTCTACAGCTATCTTTTCTACAGCTATCAGAACTACCTGCTGTTCTATGAACAGGTGGAAAATGCTTTTGAGCAAGATATACAGTCTGAAGAAGAACTTCTGACAGATACGGAAACAGAACCTGAAATAGTTTCTGAGAAAGAAGTTCCAGTGTCCTATACAGAAATTATAGAGAAAGTGGCCAACTGGATAAAGACAGACGGCTATGTCCAGCAGGGACTTACCATAAAAGAACTGTCCGAAATACTTCATACGAACCGTACCTATCTTTCCGCTTATATCAAGACTACGTATAAAATGACATTCCGCGAATGGATAACCGGTCTCCGGTTGGAGTATGCGAAAAACATACTGAAGGAGCATCCGGAAATCAATATACAGAAGCTGGCTGAGTCTTCCGGTTTTCTTTCCCGCAGTAACTTTATCAAATCATTTACAGAGAAGGAAGGATGTACGCCTGGCAAGTGGAAAAAAGCAAATCTGGAATAATTTGTGTGGTAAAAAGCCGATGAAAAAGGTCTCAGAAGCTCATTTTCAAAAAGTGCTCAAGCGACAAAAAAGTGCTAATTCGACAAAAAAAAGTGCTCAAACGACAATTTGAAAAGTGCTCAAACGACAATTTTTATAAAACGCTGTATTTCAACAGAAAAAGTTTTTGTAATATTTTGGGCGCTGAATGGCATTTATTACCTTTGGAGAAGACAAAGATAATAAATTCAAGTTTATATGAGCAGAAAAATCACTTTTCTCACCCTGTTTCTGTGGCTGATGACGGTAACTTTTCCTGTCATTGCGCAGCAGAAAGCAGACACGACCTACACCTTCCGGTTCGTTACGCAGAAGGACATGTTCTACGTGCCTTGGAATGGCAATGACACGGAACTTGCCCGCCTGCTGGAATGCATCGAGCGCAACAGAACGGACATTCTTGACGGCAGGCTGCCGCTGCTGGTTGACGGCTACTGCAACTCGCTGGGCAGTGAAACCGAGAACCTTGCCACGGCGAAGATCCGTGCCAACCGTGTGAAATCCGAACTGATTATCCGTGCGGAAATCAAGGAAGAAAACTTTATCACCCGCAACCATGCGACAGAGGGAGACTTTGTCACTGTGCGCCTGACGGTACCGGTCAAGGAAACAGCCGTGACGGATGCGGAAGCGGAAGCACGACGCAAGGCGGAAGCCGAACGACTGGAAGCCGAGAAGCGTGCCGAACAGGAACGACTTGCCGAAGAGCAGCGCAAGGCGGAAGAAGCCCGACTTGCCGCTGAAAAGGCAGAAGCCGAGAAAGCCGCTCAACAAAATACACTTGCCGACACGCCGTCGGAAACTAAAATTACAAATGATCATCATCTCTCCCTGCGTGCCAACCTGCTGCGTTGGGCTACCTTGACACCCGATTTAGGACTTGAATGGCGCATCTGCCCATCGTGGGGCATTGCCGTAAACGGCTCGTGGACTTCTTGGAGCTGGAGTGACAAGGACCGCCGCTATGCACTCTGGGAAGTGGCTCCGGAAGTGCGTTACTATATGGGTGAGAAGAAAGCCTGGTATCTGGGCGCGATGTTCAAGGCCGGACAGTTCAACTACAAGTTCTCCGAAGCAGGCAAGCAGGGCGACCTGATGGGTGGCGGCATCACCGCCGGCTATCAGCTGCGGCTGAACAAGGCACTGGCTCTTGATTTCAACCTCGGTCTGGGCTACCTGAATGCCGATTTCGAAAAATATGAAGTCATCGACGGTGTACGTGTACGCCGCGGCAACGAAACAAAGGACTGGTGGGGCCCCATCAATGCCGGTGTGACATTGGTATGGAAGTTATTCTAACACGGAGGAATAGAATATGAAAGCAAGACAATATATAAATATGATGGGAATGGCAGCCGCCGTGCTGCTCTCTTCCTGCGTGAAGGACACGCTTTATGACACGCCGCATCCCGACTACGGGAAGATTGCGGTGACAGCCGACTGGTCGGCCCGCGGTGAGGGTATCGACATACCTGCCACGTGGACGGTCACCATGGGTGACTATACGGGTACGGAGACTTCCGCCACCCATGCCCCCGACCATCTGTTTGCTCCGGGCAGCTACACCCTTGCGGTGTGGAACCCGACTGAAGGAATCACGGTGAACGGCACCACAGCCACCATTGCCGCAGCCACGGGAACCCGGGCAGGCACGGATACCTTTGTGAACAATGCCCCGGGATGGTTCTTCACCTATACGGAACAGGTGACCATCGAGAAAGACAAGGACTATCCGCTGACCGCCGCAATGAAGCAGCAGGTACGCGAACTGACGCTCATCATCAAACCGACGGGTGATGCCGCCGGACGCATCACGGAGATTGTTGCCCATCTGACGGGTGCAGCCGGAACACTCGACTTCGCTACCGATACCTACGGAGCCGCTTCAAACGTCGTGCTGCCCTTCACCAAGATTACCGAAGGTGACGATGCCGGCAAGTGGAAAGCCACGGTGCGGCTGCTGGGTGTGACCGGCACGGAACAACTGCTGACGGGTGAAATCCGCTATGCTGACGGCAACCCGAGCCCCACCACGCTGAAAAGCGACCTCACGGAAGCCCTCAAGGATTTCAACACCGGAAAGGGCGAATCGCTGACCCTCGGCGGAACGCTGGTTGAGACTCCCGAAGGCATGGAAGTGGACGGAGCCGAAATCAACGGCTGGGAAGAAGTGAAAGGTGATGATGTAAATGCCGATTTGTAACTAATAAAATGACAGATATAATGAAGACAAGATTTTTTGCACTTGCGATGCTCGCCCTCGCACTGGCAGCCTGCAACAACGACAACGAGAACCTGAACGGTGCCCCCGTGGCCGCCCAGTTTACCGCCGACATCGCCCCCGCCACCCGCGCCAGCGGAACTACCTGGACTGGCGGCGACCGTATCGGCATCACCGACATCGGCAACGATTCCCAGTACGGCAACGTGCCTTTCATCCTGAAGAACGGGAAATTTGAGGCAGAAGGAAAGGTCATCTATATCGAAGATACAAAGGCCCATACTTTCCGCGCCTACTATCCGTACAACGCGGCGGGAGGTATCCTCGCAGCCACGACCGATGCCACGGCGCAGCAGAATCAGTCTGCCATTGACTTCCTCTTTGCCACAGGAGCCACGGGAGACAAAAAAAGCCCGGTAGTGAGCTTCACCGACAAAACCGGCAAAGGCGGTGAAGACAACTCCTTCCACCACCGCATGAGCCGGATAACCCTTACCTTCGAGGCGGGCGACGGCGTGGATTTCAGCGTGGTCAAGCCTGAACGTTACACGCTGGGCGGATTGTTACTCACCGGTACGTTCAACACGGCCGACGGTATTGCCACCGCAGACAACGGGGCACAGACCGGAGAACTGGCCATGAATTTGGCAGACGGCGTTCTCACGTCATCAATCATCCTCTTCCCGCAGACAGTTGCATCACTGCCGTTGGTTGTGAATTACAAAGGTCAGGAATATCATGCCACACTTACCGTGCCCGACGGCGCACTGCAGGCGGGCAACAACTATACCTATACCGTCAAGGTACGCAACAAAGTCCTTGAAGTCAGCGAAGCCACCATTGCAAAGTGGAACGATATAGACGGTGGAGATGTGGGTGCTGACCTGTAGGATGTTAATAATTAATCGATTAGAATAAAGACTTATGAGACATAGATTATTTATCCCCGCAGCCACCGCACTGCTGTTCGCCCTCGCCGCCTGCACGCAGGACGAACTTGCTGGCGATAACCGTCTGCCCGAAGGTGAATACCCCGTCATCATCCGTGCCACCGGATTGTCCGTAGAGGCAACGCCGCTGGCAGCCCCTTCCACCCGTGCCGCTGTGGACGGCGACTGGCTGGGTGTCACTTCCGTGGCACTCAAGATGGGCGATGCGGTAAAGGAATACACCGTAACGGCTTCTACCGATTTCAAGAGTGCCACGCTTTCACGCGAGAACGACCCGTACTACTGGACCAGCCGCGACCCGATTACCATATCGGCATGGTGGCCCTTCAACAATGCCGACATCACACAGATGCCTGCCGTGAAGGTGGCAGAAGACCAAAGCAAATTGGCTGACTTCCAGAACAGCGACTTCATCTCTGCTGAGAACCGGAAGGTGGAATTTAACAACCCGACTCTTGAATTTACCCACCGCACGGCACGCGTGACAATCGAACTGAAGCCCGGCACGGGATTCACGAGCGTTGCCGGTGCCACGGTGATCCTCGTGAGCCTGTCCGCCGATAACGGCAACCCGACCGCCATCAAGACCTACAACGCAAGCGGCAACACCTACGAGGCACTGACCGCCCCGCAGACCGTTGCGGCAGGCAAGCCGTTCATCCGGGTGGAACTCGGCAGCGGCACCTTCTACTTCCGCCCGCAGAACAACGTCGTATTAGAGGCTGGCAACCGCTATAAATACACCGTCAAGGTGAACGCCACCGGCTTGACGTTAGAGGGTTGCACCATCGGTGACTGGGCTGACGGTGGCGGCGAAAGCGGCGAGGCTGAGGATTTAGGCTATTCTATACAGAACGACGGCAGTTACACGGTCTATAACGCCGACGGCCTGCTGGCATGGAACAAAGCCGCACAAAAGGACGAATCGATAAATTGCACCCTCACCGCCGACATCGACCTGACGGGTAAGGATTGGACACAGATAGGCACATGGCCAGGTTACTCCGGCGTCTTTAATGGGCAGGGACACCGCATTACGGGATTAAACTTTTCAGCAGCGACTACTGAACTTTTTGGGTTATTAAATTTACGTGGTGTGATAAAGAACCTACAACTCATAGATGTGAATCTATATGGCAATAATGGATCAGCAGCTGGAATAGTGGATCAAAATAATGGTCAAATCATTGCCTGCTCTGTGACGGGAAAAATTTCTGCATATGGTAGAACTTGTGGTATAGCCGATTTAAATTATGGCAGTATCACAGCTTGCTGGTTTGACGGCACATTGAAAGATTATGAATCTGGAGCTATAGTGCGTTTCAACTACAATACTATAACTTCCTGTTATTGGGGAGGCAATGCCGAGCGAGGAGAATTCCGTAATTTTGGAGGAACGGTAGATGCCACGAAGGTGGACGGCGCGACAGTGAAATGGCAGACAGCCGTCGACGGCATGAACACCGCCCTCACCGCTGGCGACTACCAGTGGGTACTCGGCACCGACGGTCTGCCCGTATTGCAAAAGAAACAATAACGAACCCTAAACAACACGCATCATGAAACGAACAATCATCCATACATCTGCAGCCATAGCCCTGCTGCTCGGCATTGCCGCCTGCACGCAGGACGAAGCGGGCTTCCTGCAGGAAGGGGCGGAAGGCACACCCATCGTCTTTACCGCCACGGGGCTGAACCCCGCTGCGACAGCCATCGCCAATACCCGTTCCACCGTGGACGGCGACTGGGAGGGTGTGCAGAGCGTGGCAGTCCTGATGGACGGCACGGTGAAGGCATACGACGTGACGCTCACCACCGCCGACCCCGCCAGCGCCACGCTGACCTCCACCGACCCGCACTACTGGACCAACCGCAAAGACATCACCGTCACAGCGTGGTGGCCCTACACCGCTGGCGAGACAACCCCTTCTGCTGTGAAGGTAAAAGCCAACCAAAGTGCCCGGAAAGACTTCGAGGGCAGCGACCTCATCGTAGCCGACGGACAGACGGTGACCTATGGTAGCCCCACGCTCCGCTTCACCCACCGCACGGCGCGGGTAACCATCGTTCTGACGGACTACACCGAGGGGCTGGCATCCGTGCAGCTGACGGGCCTCTCCACCGAAGGCGACAACCCGGATATAATCGTCCCGTATGACAAGGGCAGCAACACCTACACCGCCATCGTAGCCCCGCAAAATGTGGCAGCTGGCACTACCTTTATCACCTGCACCTTCACCAACGGCAAGACCTTCGTTTATAAGATGAAGAATGCTACCGACTGGCAGGCGGGCGGTGAATATACCTACACCGTCTCCCTCGCTGCGGCAAAAGGCTATATCATAGAGGACGACGGCAGCTACACCGTGACCTCCGCCGATGGTCTGATGAATGTAGCCGAATTAGTGAACGGAGGTAAGAGCGACATTAACATTACCCTCGACACTGACATTGACCTCACAGGCAAAGACTGGACACCGATAGGCACAGACTACGACAACTCATACAAAGGCACCTTCGACGGTGGCGGCCATACCATTACGGGGCTGACCTTTACGACAAATGACGAATATGCGGGTCTGTTCGGCTGGCTCAATAGAGCTGGTACGGTGAAGAACGTGGTGATGGAGGGCGTACAGATAACAAGCAATCAAATATATGGCGGCAGTATTGGCGGCGTGGTAGGATATAGCTGGGGCACCATTGAAAACTGCTCGGTGTCGGGCAGCGTCAGCGGCACGGTGTATGTCGGCGGTGTGGTGGGTGCTCAAATAGGCGGTTCCATCACCGGATGCAGTTCCTCTGCCACAGTGAAGGGAACGCACTATGTCGGCGGCGTGGCAGGTCAGACGAATTCGAGTGCCACCCTGACCGCTTGCTATGCCACGGGCAACGTGACCATAGAAATAAACCCCGCAAAGAATATCGCTGGCGGCAGTCTGGTGGGAATGAACGCAGGAAGCAGCCTCCTTGCCTGCTATGCCACGGGCAACGTAACCAGTACGGGTAGTAGCACTGGCAATGTACATATCGGCGGCTTTTTGGGAAATAACTACACCACCGTGACCGCCGGCTATTGGAAGAACAATCATGAACAAGGCATCGGCTACAATAGGGAAAGCACCGGAGCCACGAAGGTGGACGGCTCTGTCGTTACCTGGCAGAAAGCCGTCGATGCCATGAACACCGCCTTGCAGAACGCAGGCTCAAGGTGGCGTTACGAACTTAAAGGAGCATTGCCTACCTTGAGGAAGCAGTAAACCGTCGGGCGGAAAAGTTACGCCCGCAACGAAAAGAACCAGAGTAATAAAATAACAGATATTATGAGGATAAGATTTTTTGCACTTGCAGCGCTCGCCCTCTTATTGGGCGCCTGCACACAGGACGAAGCGGGCTTCCTGCCGGAAGGGGCGGAAGGCACACCCATCGTCTTCACCGCCACGGGGCTGAATCCCGTCGCGACAGCCACCGCCGGCACCCGTGCCCCAGTGGACGGCAATTGGGAGGGTGTGCAGAGCGTGGCAGTCCTGATGGACGGCACGGTGAAGACGTACAACGTGACGCCCTCCACTGCCGCCCCCACCAGCGCCACGCTGACCTCCACCGACCCGTACTACTGGACCAACCATAAAGACATCACCGTCACAGCGTGGTGGCCCTACACCGCTGGCGAGACAACCCCTTCTGCTGTGAAGGTAAAAGCCAACCAAAGTGCCCGGAAAGACTTCGAGGGCAGCGACCTCATCGTAGCCGACGGACAGACGGTGACCTATGGTAGCCCCACGCTCCGCTTCACCCACCGCACGGCGCGGGTAACCATCGTTCTGACGGACTACACCGAGGGGCTGGCATCCGTGCAGCTGACGGGCCTCTCCACCGAAGGCGACAACCCGGATATAATCGTCCCGTATGACAAGGGCAGCAACACCTACACCGCCATCGTAGCCCCGCAAAATGTGGCAGCTGGCACTACCTTTATCACCTGCACCTTCACCAACGGCAAGACCTTCGTTTATAAGATGAAGAATGCTACCGACTGGCAGGCGGGCGGTGAATATACCTACACCGTCTCCCTCGCTGCGGCAAAAGACCTGGGCTATACCATAGAGAGCGACGGCAGCTACACCGTGACCTCCGCCGATGGTCTGATGAATATAGCCGAATTAGTGAACGGAGGTAAGACCGACATTAACATTACCCTCGACAAAAACATTGACTTGACGGGCAAAGGCTGGACGCCGATAGGCACAAGCTTCGATAACTCATACAAAGGCACTTTCGACGGCGGCGGCCATACCATCACGGGGCTGGCCGTTACGACAAATGACCAATTTGTGGGTCTGTTCGGCTATCTCAATAGAGCTGGTACGGTGAAGAACGTGGTGATGGAAGGCATACAGATAACAAGCAATCACATGTTTGGCTGTACTGGCGGCGTGGTAGGATATAGCTGGGGCACAATTGAAAACTGCTCGGTGTCGGGCAGCGTCAGCGGCACGGATTGTGTCGGCGGTGTGGTGGGTTCACAAAAGGCCGGTTCCATCATCGGATGCAGCTCCTCTGCCACAGTGAAGGGAACGCACTATGTCGGCGGTGTGGCAGGAGAAAAATGGGGCACCATGATCGCTTGCTATGCCACAGGCAACGTGACCTTAGAAATAGGCTCCCCAAAGAATCTCTCTGGCGGCGGTGTAGTGGGATTAAACGGAGGAAGCCGCGTCCTTGCCTGCTATGCCATTGGCAACGTAAATAGTAAGGGTAGCAGCACCGGCAATGTGCATATCGGCGGCTTGTTTGGAGATAACTACACCGTCGTGACCGCCTGCTACTGGAAGAACAATCAGGAACAAGGTATCGGCCGCAATCAGCATAACACCGCCCCCGAAGCTACGAAGGTGGACGGTACTGACGTTACCTGGCAGAAAGCCGTTGATGCCATGAACACCGCCTTGCAGAACGCAGGCTCAGGGTGGCGTTACGAACTTAACGGAGCATTGCCTACCTTGAGGAAGTTGTAAACCGTTGCGGGCGGAAAAGTTCCGCCCGCAACAAACATTAACCGAAGTATAACCCCAATAAAAAAAGGAGGACGTGATGGAACACACGGAGAATCCACCATATTGGTTTTGGCATCAAGGCATTGTCAATAATAATATAGACTCCAGTGTAAATATGGAAGCTGTAAGCCGGACATTGTCAAGATTGGTGCTCATTAAAGACAACAAATCAAGTAATTAAATAAAAAACATGGGACTTTTTCACAGAGGCAAGAAAAATAATGACGATGAGCCGGACAGTGTTCAAACCAATTCATTCTCTGATATTATGAATGGTTTGCAGTACGCCGTAAACTGTGCACAAGATACATTACAGAATCATCAGATACAAAATCTGACCAGACTTTTTGAAGGAACAAATGCAAATAACGCAAATACGTTCCAATCGAAAAAAATCATGGTTGGAGACAAGACTATTGATATTCCACTTATAGCCTTGATATCCCATCATTATCTTGCAATGGATAATGTGCAGATAAAGTTCAAGGCGAAGGTCGGAAGCGTGGAATCACAGATCCCGGAAAACAACTTGCTGTTATCCAGTCCGCACAGAGCCAATCTCCAGATGCAGATGAGCAACATAAAACCGGATGCGGATGATGTCATGGAGGTTTGCGTCAATTTTAAGGTTCAGGAGACTCCGGAGAGCATTTCCCGAATTATTGACGATTTTGTAAAAAATATCTAACAATTTTAAAATTCAAATGTTATGGCAGAAGAAATAAAGAACCAAGGGCAACAAGAAAATGCGGAAAACTTGAATGAAAATGTAAGCGGACAGGCGAAAGAAATTATCTCCGCTGCATTGGAAGAGACTCAAAACAGAGAAACTTCTCCAGTTCTTAAAGCAGATTCAAACGTGACTGACAAATTCAAGGGGCTTCCCATGCGGGAACTTATTGCAGCTCCACTTATTGCAGCAGCCGAAGCACAACAGGAATTGGCAGCGACAGCATGGAATTTCTACCAGCAAATTGCATTTGATGGTAAAAGCGGCAATAAAGCGCGTATATTGGAATTCGATGTCGAAAGACCGATACAGCAGGATGGAAAAATGACAACAATGTCACAAAGTGTCAAGGCTCCGTTTATAGGATTGGTGCCTATTCCTTCCCTGCTCATAGATCGCGTGGATGTCGATTTCCAGATGGAGGTTACCGATACATCAAACGTAAAAAGCACTACCAACGCAGAAGTAGAGGCAAAAGCTTCTGCAAAACATTGGTTTATAAATGCGGAAATCAGCGGCAAAGTCACGACCGCCCGCGAGAACACCCGCATGACCAACCAAACGGCAAAATACCAGATACATGTGACAGCCAGTCAGCAGCCGCAGACCGAAGGTCTGTCTAAACTGATGGATATAATGGCATCATGTATCGAGCCTATAACAAACGAAAGTAACAGTAAGTAAATATATGAATTTGATTCAAGCATTAAGATTGCCAAACAGTCAAGCAGTAATGACAAATATTGCACGGTTTCATTATCAAAATATTTATAATATAAGTTTGAGTCCTCCGATTGTCACGCAAAGTAATTTGACATTTCAAATAAAAGGATATACCCGTAACTATCGTTTTCTTAGATTAGACTATGCCTGTGTCATATATATTGCGGATAGAATAGCAGTCGTTGCTTCAAATGGCATAGATACTTTAAGTTCAGGTTTTTCGGGGTGTTATATGGCCAGTTTTAGGCACAATGGCATTAGGTATGTTGCTCATATTCCAACGCCTAACAATAGTATTAAAACATCATGGAATCAGGCGGTTCAAAATCGAATAATAGATAATGTTGTTCTTTTTAAACCTACTGAAGGATTGGCGAGAATCCCAGGAACCATTGGTATTTGGGGAATTATAACATTTAACGATAGATGTTATCGGCTTGATGTAAATGAAAACGCTCCTCCAAGTCAAGCCATACGTGGCCAAAGAATTTTTAACTCAATCCCGGGAAATCCCATGCTAACAGAAATTCCACCTATCGCCGGTGGTCAGATGCCTTAATAATTATAACAATTGTAAATAAGGAAAGAATGGTTGTTTCATTGAGGAGTAGAATTCTATTCGGATATATAATTCTGGTGGCGGTCATAGGCAGCATGGCCGCCATTCTCATCCATGAACCTGCGAAGTTCCACGACCTATATGCGTATTTTAAATAACGGTATTTACACAAACAGCAAATGAGCGAACAATTCGTTACCACTACCAAGCATTTCCGCAAGCTGCTTGCCGCAGGCTATCTGTTGATAGTCCTGCTGGTGGGCGGCATCATCTGCACGTGGCTCGGAGAATGGCGCGACTTGGAGTTGCTGGAACGGGAGAACCGTGAAATCAACCGCTTCCGCAAGGAAACACACGATGCGTATGTGGGTGTGGTGGAGTTGTCTCTTTTGGGCGAGTCGGTGCTGGAATGGGACGATAAGGATGTGGCGGCATACCGGCGGCAACGGATGACGGTGGATAGTATGCTTTGCCGCTTCAAGAGCCATTACGAATCGGTGCGCATAGACAGCGTGCGCCACTTGCTGGAGGACAAGGAAAAGCGGCTGTGCGCCATCATGGAGGCTCTGGAACAACAGGCGGACATCAACCGCCGGATAGCCAAGCAGGTGCCGGTGATAGTGCAAACGAGCAGGCAGGAAGAGCCGAAGAAACAGAGGAGGAAAGGTTTTCTCGGGTTGTTCGGCAAGAAACAGGAAGCACCTCCGACGACGACCACCACGATGCTCTACACACTGAACCGTGATATGATAGCGCAACAACGTGCCCAAAGCCATCGTCTGTCGGAATATGCCGACAGCCTTGCCAGCCGCAATGCGGAACTGAACCGCCAACTGCAAACCCTTATCCAGCAGATGGACCACAAGGTGCAGGCTGACTTGCAGGAACGGGAGGCGGAAATATCCGCCATGCGCGAAAGATCGTTCTTGCAGGTAGGTATCATAACGGGTGTCATGCTGCTGTTGCTTATTATTTCATACATCATCATTCACCGCTATGCCACCCGCATCAAGCAGTACAAACATAAGACAACAGATTTAATCGGGCAACTGCAAAAGTCCGTAAAACAAAACGAATCGTTGATAGCCTCACGCAAGAAAGCGATGCACACCATCACCCACGAGCTACGCACACCACTGACTGCCATACATGGATATGCGGAACTGATGCAGGACAACGAAGAAGAAAAGATAAGCGGTTATGCGGACAATATCCTGCAAGCCTCCAAGAGAATGACCGACATGCTCAACTCCCTGCTTGACTTCTTCCGCTTGGACAGCGGCAAGGAACAGGCGAATGTCCGTCCGTTTCGTTTGGAAAACATCGCGGAGCTGTTGCAAACGGAGTTTACGCAACAAGCAGAAGCAAAAGATCTTAAACTTACCATCGAGTGCCCGGAGGGTATTATCCTGAATGGCGACAAGGAGCGCATCATACAGATATGCGACAACCTGCTGGGCAATGCCGTCAAGTTCACGAATGTCGGAAGCGTTTCACTTGTCATAAGTTATGACGGCAATAGGCTGACCCTTGTAGTAGAGGACACCGGAACCGGCATGAGTGCGGAAGAACAACAGCGAGTGTTCGGAGCGTTCGAGCGGCTTTCCAACGCCGCAACGCAAGACGGTTTCGGATTGGGGTTAAGCATTGTGAAACAGATTGTCGGTATGCTTGGCGGCACTATACGCTTGGAAAGCGAAAAAGGAGAAGGCAGTCGTTTTACTGTGGAGTTGCCAATGAACACTGCCGATATTGGTATTAAAGAACAGACAGGCGCAGAAAGTCTGGCTCATATAGAAAGACCTTACTCTGTCATCGTATTGGACGACAATCCGATGGTATTATCCATGACAAAGGAAATGTATGCTGGCATAGGTGTGCATTGCGACACGTTCACCACTATTGGCGATGCAATGGAAGCCATGCGGCAGCACACATACGACCTCATGATAACCGATATGAAGATGCCGGAGATTAACGGCTATGAGGTGTTGGAGTTGTTACGCTCGTCAAGTGTCAGCAACTCGAAAGAGATTCCCATTGTCGTGGCGACCGCCTCCGGCAGTTGCAGCGAAGAGGAGCTGTTGGAAAATGGATTTACCGCCTGCCTGTTCAAGCCATTTTCCATTTCCGAACTGGTTGCTGTATCAGACAAATGCCTTTTGACAAGTACGGACAAGGATGAACTTCCCGACTTGTCCTCTCTGCTTGCATATGGTGACAAACGGGCGATGCTCGACCATCTGATAACCGAAACAGAAAAGGATATGCAGGCTGTCCGGGAAATCATGGAGAGGAATGACCGCAAGGCGTTGGACGAATGGATACACCGTCAGCGAAGTTCATGGGCTGTTATCCGTGCTGACAAACCCTTGTGGAACCAGTATGAACTGCTGCATCAAGAATCTGAATGTTCCGAAATGGAATTGCGGAAATGCGTGGATGCCATGCTTCGTATGGGAACAGTTATCATAGAACTTGCGCAAAAGGAAAGGAGGTCGTCGGATGAAAGTATTTGTGATTGAGGACAACCCCGTCTATAACGATTATGTCTGCAACCTGCTGAAGAAAGACAGCTTCGATACTATGTCTGCATATAATCTTGCCACTGCCAAGAAACTATTGGCAAAGTCAGAGGTGGATGATATTGTCGTTGCCGACCTACGCCTCCCCGACGGTGAAAGCATAGAGTTGTTACGGTGGATGCGTGCCAACGACAAACAACAGGTGTTTATCGTTATGACCAATTACGGGGAGGTGCATACGGCAGTGGAAAGTATGAAGCTCGGCTCAAAGGATTACATACAGAAACAGTTGTTGGAGGATAAACTGATACCGCTTATCCGCACCCTGCAAAAAGAACATGAAAAGCGACTACAATGGAACATTCCGATATTCGTCCGGCAGGGCGAAGCCTATCAGAAAATCAAGAAACGTGTGCGCCTTGTAGCCACCACCCGGATGAGCGTGCTGATACTGGGCGAGAACGGTACGGGCAAGGAACATATCGCACAACATATACACCAACAAAGCAAACTTGCCGATAAACCTTTTGTGGCAGTAGACTGCGGAGCCTTGTCCCCGTCATTGATACAATCCGCCTTCTTCGGACACGTCAAGGGCGCGTTTACGGGTGCCGAAGCAAACAAGACGGGGTATTTTCTGGAAGCGGATGGCGGCACGCTGTTCCTTGACGAAGTGGGCAACCTAACAATGGAGATGCAACAGATGCTGCTCCGCGCCATACAGGAACGCCGTTACCGTCCCGTCGGAGCAAAGGAGGACAAAACAGCCAACGTGAGGATAGTGGCTGCAACCAACGAGGATTTGCAGAAAGCCGTAACGGAAAAGCGGTTCCGGCAGGATTTGCTCTATCGCTTGCAGGAGTATGTGATAACCATGCCGCCCTTGCGCGACTGCCCGGAAGACATCATGCCATTGGCCGAGTTCTTCCGTGAAATGGCAAACCGTGAGTTGGAACGTGAAGTAAAAGGTTTTGCCGCATCTGCCCGTAATGCCCTGCTCGCCCATGCGTGGCCGGGCAACGTGCGCGAGTTGAAACAGAAGATACAGACGGCAGTCCTGCAATCAGAAGGCGATATGATAACCGAAGCCGATTTGGAACTTGACAATGAACCGTCCGCTACTTCCGCTTGTTTTACATTGAAGAGCGGGGATGAAGAAAGAGGACGTATCCTGCGTGCTTTGAAACAAGCAGCCGGTAACAAGAAAATGGCTGCAAAGATACTGGGTATCGGCAGGACAACGCTGTATAATAAATTGGTAGAGTATGGATTGAATGAAGAAAACTGACCGGAGTATGGCTGTAAATGGCAATAATTAATTAACTTTGCAATTGTATTTCAGAAAATAGCAGGCGATTGGGTAACTTTTCGCCGATGATATAGACATAAGACCGCAAGGCGTTTCGAGCGAAAATCTGGTAAATTGAAACTACGGAGACGATTGCGTGATGCTTATGCTATGCTTACGCATAGCGTGCATTC
>OLYJ01000268.1_pt1 | contig 20591 bp, 18 predicted proteins | sample 1674121 | NCBI WGS metagenome assembly OLYJ01 (sample SAMEA103958146, study PRJEB25191) | human gut metagenome | reverse complement strand
TAGTTATATTTTAATCTTCCTTATTCTATCATATATTAAAGATAAATTGTATCTTTTTTTGAAATTTTATTAATTTTTTTTATTTCTAGATATTCATTAGTCACTTTTATTATTGGATAGAAAGGTATTATTAAGCCACTTACAAGAAATATTATACTTAAACTTTGAATGTCTAGTATTTTAGAAGTTATTAGTGATAGTGGATATAATAGAATAATATATATACCACTTAATATTAAAATAATCTTAATTATTTGTAAGAAAATAGATAATAAATTTGAATCATTATAATTATTTTGAATATTTATATTTTGGGAAATATTTAAGTGGTGAAAGCTACTAATAAATATTATAGTTATACTTAATGTTAGGATTGTTTTAAAAATATTTAAGTCTTGAATAATAACCGAGAATGGAATGATGGCTAGTAAACATATAATATTTATGATTAAAGACTTTTTACTCATATTTCACCTACTCTAAAAACATTACTATTAATGAAATAATTAGACTGATGGCAATACCAATACCGCAATATTTTTTTTCTTTTATTACCGTTGGTAATAATTCATAGGTGATTATGTATACTAGCATACCAATGGTAATAGTTAATATGCACGCACTTGTTAAGCCTTCTACCATTATGGAATCAAATATGGAAGCTATTGCTCCTCCGACAAAGGTGGATAGTGATAGTCCAAGCATAATTAGGGATGTTTTTTTGACGTTATTTGTAGCTTTATAAAATGATGAAGTAATAAACATTCCTAGGGGAATATTATGTAATCCTACTCCAATGCATAGTAAGATACCAAAATTTAAATTGGTGTTTAGGCTTGAGTAGACAGCTATTCCTTCTAGTATATTGTGAATTAATATGGCTATTGAGGTTACTATTCCTATGTGGAGGAAATGTTTTTTATTATGATCGGAACTATCGTGATCGGGAATAAATATATCTAATACTTTCAAGATTATAATTCCTAGTGATATTAATAATAGGATATATATTATTGTTTTAGTAATGCTATATTGACTGCTAAATATTTCTATTACTTCTGGAATTAATTCAAATATTACCAAGAATAAAAGTATTCCAAATCCTAATCCTGTAGAGAAATTTATTATTTTTTTGCTAGATTTTGTTAATAAAAATAGAGTTGTTCCAATAATCATAAATAGACCAACTAAAGTCGTTAATGCTAGATACATATATAAATCACGCTTCCTTAATTACAGATATATAGTATATTTTATCAAAAAAATATACTTATAGCAATATTTTGTTCATTATTATTCTTTTATTGATTATATTATTAACTAAAAAAACCAATAATTAATTGGTTATTTTGTTGTGTTCTAGTCTCAATTTATCAGCAACTGTAACGATGAATTCTGAATTGGTTGGTTTGGCTTTATCTATATCAACGCTATGTCCGAATATTTCTTCCATGTAATCCCAGTTTCCCCTGTTCCAACTAACTTCTATGGCATGACGAATTGCTCTTTCTACTCTTGATACAGTTGTATCAAATTTTGATGCAATGTCTGGGTATAATTCTTTGGTTATTCCACCGATGATTTCTGGATTATTATATATCATAGATATTCCTTCTCTTATATATTGATATCCTTTGATATGCGATGGCATTCCTAGTTCGTGAAGCATATTTGTTATGGATTTTTGAAGATTACTTTGGTATAGATTAATGCTTTTGCTATTAGTAATATCAAATGTTTCTAATATTCTTTTTTCTAATTCTAATAGGTCAAAGGGTTTTAGGATGTAATAGTTCACTCCATATTCACTGACTTTTCTAATTACATCTGGGGCATTATAAGATGTTTGAACAATTATTTTTTTGCTAATGTTTCTTTTATAAAGTTCATCTAAGACATATAATCCATCTTTTTTTGGCATTATTATATCTAATAGAATTACATCATATTCATTTTCTTTATTTAGAATCATATTTAGTCCATCTTCACCATTGTAGGCTTCTAAAGATAATTCTATTTTTTGATTTTCCTTGAAATATTCTTTTACCATTTCTACTAAACTTATATTGTCATCAATCATTAAAACTTTTATTTTACTCATTTTTTCTATCTCCTTTTTATCTTAATATTATTATATTTTTTTTTGGTTTTTTGTTCAAGAGTGAATTATGACAAGTTTTGTCGAATGTTTATTTAAAAATAAAGAGAAGTTATTAGCAATACTTCTCTAATTTTATTTATTTATAATATTTTTTAAGACATCTATTTTTAATGAAGCCCCTCCAATTAGCACTCCATCAATATAATTTATTTTTAATATTTGCTCAATGTTAGTATCATCTACACTACCACCATATAGGATTTTGAATTCAATGTTGTAATTAGTAGTTAAGATATTATGGATATACTCAAGCATTTGGGTTAATTCTTCTTTTTCTGGTATTGTTCCTGTACCAATTGACCATATAGGTTCATAAGCAATAATTACTTCTTTAGGTGTTGTTTGTTCTAAAGCGGAGGTTATTTGTTTTTCTATTTTTGTTAGATGGTTATTATTATTTCTTTCTTCTTTGGATTCACCAATACAAATAATAGGAATTATTCCATTTTGAATACATGATTTTACTTTTTCGTTTATTATTTCATCTGATTCTTTAAAAATATTTCTTCTTTCACTGTGACCAATTATAGCATATTTAATATTTAAGCTTTTTAATTGTTTGAATGAGACTTCTCCCGTGTAGGCTCCTTTTTCTTGATAATAAGCATTTTGGGCGCATAAATGATATTTTGTGTTTTTTCTGCAATAATCTAGATATAAGGTACTTGGTGATAATATTATTTGATTTTTGGTTGATAGTTCATTTAATTTTTTAAGGTATATTTCTAATTCTTCATATTGAAGATTCATTTTGTGATTTAATACATATAGTTTATTCATTTTTGTCACCTTTAAAAATTGTTTTTATTTTTTCAATCATAGGAATTTTTAAGCCTTTGTAATTTTTTATGGCAATGTTATATACTTCTAATACTTGTGATGCAAAGTATTTTGATGAATGGGTTATAGCTGAATTTTTGGCTTGTTTTGATAATTGTGCGCATAATTTTTTATTTTTGTATAGTTCAATGACTGCTTTTTGATATCCTTCTTTATCTTCAAAGATTTTACCATTTAGATTATCTATTACTGTTTCTTTGAAGCTTTCATCATTAATACATATTACTGGTAGGGAAGCTGCCATAGCTTCAATTACTGTTAATCCTTGTGTCTCGCTGGTTGAGGCAGTGGCAAAAACATCGGAAATTAGATAGTATTCTGGAATGTTTTCCCACGGAACTTTGCCGGTAAATATTACTTGTTTTTCTAGTTTGTTATCGCGAACGTATTTTTTGTTGTCGTTAAGATCTGGTCCATCACCTACTATTAAAAGTTTTATTTTTTTACCACATTCTTTTATTAGAAGTGGCATGCTTTCTAGTAAGGTGTCGATACTTTTTTCTTGGGCTATCCTACCAACAAATAGAATAACAAAGTCATCTTTATTTATGCCTAGTTCTTTTCTTTTTTTCACTATATTTAGTTGCTTATTATTTTCTTTATAAAATCTTTCTACTTCTATTCCGGTTGGTACTATATAGACGTTTCTATCGACCATATATTTTTGTTTGAATAATTCATATGCTTTTTTGGTAGGAACAATTAATTCAGATATTGTTTTGTCACAATAAAATAGTGTTAGATATTCAACTATTTTTTTGCTTGCTCCATTAAAGTATCCTTTTGTAATGTAGTGAACATAGTCTTCATACATTGTATGATAGGTGTGTACTAAAGGAATTCTAAATTGTTTGGAGATGATTCTGGCAAATGTTCCCACACTAAATTCGGTTTGGGAGTGAATTATATCTAGTTTCCACTTTCTAATTTTATTTAGTGCGACTAGTGGATAAATACCAGTTAGGCGATAATCGTATATTCCGGTTGGTACTCCTGGTATTCTAACTATTTTTTCATCTTCTTCATATTTGTATTTTAAGTTTTCGTTATTTACTGTTACGATATATACATCGTGGCCTTTTTGTTCCAAAGCTTTTTTTAGCATAACGACACTGGTTGATACCCCATTAATAAACGGTGGGTAAGTATCTGTAAATATTCCTATTCTCATTTTTTATCACGACCTTTGTAAAACGCTACAACTATTCCCCCTAGGATCATTCCAATATAGTAGGTAATTCCTCTCCAGATAATCATTGTAGCCATTAGATTGCTACCAGTTATAAAATATCCATAGAAGTTTATAAATCCATATTCTAAACCTCCTGTGCCACCTGGAGTTGGAACAAATGCTCCCATTATCATTACATATGAAGAGGCTACTAAGGCTTCTACAATGTTAATGCTTGTGAAATCTCCCATACCGTATATAACTATTAGGGGTACTAGATATAGGCATGTTAGTGATAATAGGTTAAAGATAATGGTTTTAATTATGGCTTTTTTATCTTTAATTAATATTTTTCCACTTTCATAAAATTTGGTAATATAATTATTTAATGACTCTTTTTTATCTTCTATATTTTTAATGATGTGCATTTTTGCTAGAATAACTAGTCCTTTGTTTAATATAAATCTACTGAATTTTTGACCAAATGTTATTAAAAATAGGAATAGGCATACTAGCGAGTTAACCACAAAACCGATTATAACTAAATTTTTAAGAATGTCATTATTGGGAAATATGCCTAGGGTTTTATTGCATATAATTGCAAATGTTCCCATCATTATTAATGCAATTTGATATAATATTGAATTTTGAAGAATAATATTACTCGATTGGGTTAAGCTTACTCCTTCTTTTTTAAAATAATATAGTTGCATTGGTTGTCCACCGGTTGCAAATGGAGTAATACCATTGAAAAACATCGTTGCCAAGCTTAGTTTAAAAGCGTTCATAGGGGGAAGTTTGTTTTCTTGGGTATTTGTTTTTGTCAGTGTGTGAAGAGCTAGCCCTGAGAAAAAACGGTAGGCTAGTACTAGTATAATTCCTAATATTAGAAAAATAGGATTTAATTTAGATATTTCTTTCATTATTTCATTAAAGTTATCTTTAAGAGAAAAATAGAGTACTATAGCAACAATTATTAGGAGAATAGCTATATTTAATACAACTTTCTTTTTATTATCTTTATTCTTATTCATTATTGATGACACTTATGCCTGGTAGTGTTTTGCCTTCTAGATATTCTAGTGTTGCTCCTCCTCCTGTTGAAATATGATAAAATTTATCTTTGAAACCTAATGCTACTGCGGATGCTGCAGTATCACCACCACCAATAATTGTTTTTATGTTATTGTCTATTAAAAATTGGTATATAGATTTTGTGCCTTGGTCGAATGGTTTTTTTTCAAACATTCCTAGTGGTCCATTGATAATTACTCTCTTAGCGTTTGATAGTGTTTCTTTAAATAATTCTTGGCTTTTTATACCGATATCGAAACCTATTTGTCCATTTAAGTTTTCTAATGATATATTTTGACCATTTTCTGTTGTAACATCTATAGGTAAAACTATTTTATCTTTATATTTGTTAAGCATAGAGTGACAAAAATCAATACTATTTTCATCTATTATGTTGTTTTCTACATTATAGCCTTTAACTTTTAGGAAGGTATATGACATAGCCCCTCCAATGATTAATTTATCACATTTAGTAATTAAGTTTTCAATTATTTTTATTTTATCTTCGACTTTTTTTCCTCCCATTATGACAATATATGGATGGGTATCTTCTTCTAAAAAGGTGTTTATTTTGGTTAATTCTTTTTCAACGAGGAAACCTATTCCATTTGGTAGGAGGTTGGCAATTCCTACATTAGAGGCGTGGGCTCTATGAGCTGAGCCATAGGCATCATTGATAAATATGTCTCCTAAAGAAGCCCAGTATTTTGAAAGTTCTAGATTACAACTGCTTTCTTTTTTATTGTCAATATCTTCAAAACGGGTGTTTTCTATAAGTAGTATTTCTCCATTATTCATATTATCTACCATGTTTTTTAAGTTTGCTCCGCTTGTTTCTTTGGAAAATTTTACCTCTTTATTAAGTAGTTTACTTAACTTTTTACTGACCGGTTCTAGCGAAGAGGTTAATTTGTCTTTTTCTTCCTTTACTCTACCCAAATGAGACATTAGAATTACTTTAGCGTTATGTTGATAAGCATATTCTATTGTTGCAAGACTTTCTTTAATCTTAGTATCGTCAGTTATTTGCCCGTTTTCCATAGGAACGTTTAAATCTAGGCGGATAATTACTCTTTTATTATTTAAATCATAGTCTTTAATTGTTTTTAGTTTCAATTAAATCCCTCTTTTCTATTTTTATATTTATATTGTACCATAAAAATATTTAATGTGAATAAAATATGACACTTTTGTAATAATTTGTAAACTTTAACTGTAGTATTTTTGATAATTATTACAAGTTATATATTTAAAATATTATGGTGATTGATAATATTTAATAAAAAATATGATATAATTTTGTTAGAAGGAGGTATTTTATGATTTATATTATTCTTGGCATTATTCTTGTGGTTGTTATTTGTTCTTTGAAACAAATTAATGAGTATCAAAGGGGAATTTTATTTACTTTTGGGAAGTTTAGTAAAATTTTAAATCCTGGTTGGCATATTGTTTTGCCAATAGTTAATTTTTATAAAAAAATTGATATTCGTACTAAGGCTGTGGATGTACCTGAACAAGATGCAATTACTAGGGATAATGTTTCTGTAAGAATTAATGCGGTAATATATTATAAAATTTTTGATGCGTCTAAGGCTATTTTGGCTGTAGAAAATTTATATTATGCCGTTAGTCAGCTTACCCAAACAACGATGAGAAATGCTGTAGGTTCTGTTTCTTTGGATGAGTTACTTACTGAAAGAGAAAAGATTTCTTCAACTATTCAAGAAATTATTGATAAGGCTACAGATGATTGGGGTGTGTCAGTATCTAATGTTGAGTTAAAAGATATTGCACTTCCTGAAGAGATGAAAAGGGTTATTGCAAAGGCTGCAGAAGCTGAAAGAGAAAAAACTGCTGTTATTACTAAATCAACTGGTGAAGTTGAAGCTGCTAAGAATTTAGCTGAAGCTGCTACTATTATGGCTTCTACACCTGGAGCTTTGCATCTTAGAACTTTGTCTACTTTGAACGATGTATCTTCTGATCAATCTAATACGATTATTTTTGCAATCCCTTTGGAAGTTTTAAGAGCTTTTGAAGGTAGCGAAGGTAAGTCAAACATTGTTGATAATATTAAAAAAATAGCTAAAAAATAGGAAGTATCGATTGGTACTTCCTTTTATTTATATTTTTAAATGTTTTCTAACAGCACGATAACTACCAAACATACCAACCAATATTCCTATTACTAATAAGAGTAATGATGTTGTGTATATGAATGGACTTGGTGGAATTAGTTTGGCTAATGGTGAGGCGAACATTTTGCCATCAAAGAAATTATATAGTGCAACATATCCATAGATGGTTAGGCATATTGGTATAATTGAGCCAATTATACCTAAAAACAATCCTTCTATTACAAATGGCATTTTTATAGCAGTATTAGATGCTCCTACTAAACGCATTATTTCTATTTCTGTTTTTCTTGAATATATTGTTAATTTAATGGTATTAGCTATTAGGAATGATGTTACTAATACTAATGCTACTACCGCCCATAGGCATGCTTTTTCTACTACTTTAAATACTACTATTAGTTGACGAACAATTTCTTCGCCATAATTGACGTTGTTTACGCCATCTATTTTTTTTATTTCTTTTACTGTATCTTCAATCATTTCAATATTGTTTACTTTAAGCATAAAGCTATCTAGTAATGGATTTTCTCCGTTTTTCCAACTGTTTACTATAGATTCAAAAGCAGGATTTTCTTTGCCAAATTCACTAGCAGTTTGTTCTTTGGTTTTAAATGTTAATTCTGCTACATTGTTAGTTTTATATATTGATTTTTCTATGTTTTCTATTTCATTTTTGGTTATATCATTATCTAAGAATATTACTACGGTTACATCTTTTCTGATTGATTCGGTAAAGTTTTCAACATTCAAAGATAATACTACTGATAAGGCAACCACTATTAGAGTTATAGTTATACATGATATTGAAGCTATTGAAAGGCTAAAATTACGAATGACGCTTTTGAAAGCATCTCTTATATTACGATTTATTCTTCTAAAAATTTTCATCGTAGTATGTTCCTTTTTCATAATCTTTTATTAATTTGCCTTCTTCAATATATATAACTCTTTTCTTCATTTTATTTACTATTTCCTTATCGTGGGTGGCCATTATAATAGTCGTGCCTAATTTATTAATTTCTTCTAATACTTTCATAATTTCCATACTAGTGTGAGGATCTAAGTTCCCAGTTGGTTCATCACATATTAATATCTTGGGTTCGTTTACTATAGCTCTTGCTATAGCTACTCTTTGTTGCTCTCCTCCGGATAATTGGTCTGGATATTGTCTTAATTTTCCTTTTAATCCTACTAAGTTTAAAACTTTCATAACTTGATTATGAATTATTTTTTTATCCAGTGCGAATACTTCTAGGGCATAGGCAACATTTTCATATACTGTTAGTTTAGGTAATAATTTAAAGTCTTGGAATACTACTCCTAATTTTCTTCTTAATTTGTATACTTTTCTATTTTTTAGTTTTGCTACGTTTATGCCTCCTATGAATATTTCTCCTTTGTCAGGTTTTTCTTCTCTATATAACATTTTGATAAATGTACTTTTTCCAGATCCTGAAGCACCAATTACAAAGACAAATTCCCCTTTAGAGATAGTTACACTAAAATCATATAAGGCAACAACGCCATTTTTATAAGTTTTTTGTACATCTGTTACTCTTATCAGGTCCATAACTTCACCGCCTGTCTTTATTAATTATATCATAATTAATATTCAAATGATACAAGAAAAAAAGAAATGTCTTAAATTGACATTTTTATTGGTGATTATTATTACTTTCAGTAATTTTAAGTGTACTGATAATAATATGGTTGTGTTTTGGAGATAAATTATGTTAAAATATTGGTATAATTTAATATATAGGAGATAGCAAATGAATGATTTAAGGATTAAGAATAGTTTGATTAAGATTAGAAAAATGCATAATTTAACACAGGTGCAATTTGCAGAAAAAATTGGTGTTAGCGATAAAACGGTTTCTAAATGGGAATGTGGTAATTCTATTCCTGATATTATTATGCTTAATCAAATTAGCAAAATATTTAATGTTCCCATAAATGATATAATAGTTGGGAATATAAATAATTCATATCCAAAAAAAATATTTAGTAAGAAAAAAATATTTATTATTTCTATATTGGTATTAATTTTAATTTGTTTGATTTTGATATCTTTCATGTTAAGTGGGTGTACAAAACAACTAAAAGATAGTGATGGAAAAGTTGTTCAAAATGAACTTACCGGACAAACTCTTACTAAAAATATTTTGTGTAAGCCTACTAATGAAGATGTTATTAATCTTTATGAAAAATATAACGTTGATTTAAACAAGCTACCTAGTTGTGAAACTATGTCAGTTACAGATGGTGGCTACGAAGGTTTGTGGACTAGTATATTTGTAAAACCTTTAGCTTGGCTTATTATTCAAATTGGTAATTTGGTAAATAATTATGGACTTGCTGTTATTATTGCTACACTTCTTATTAGATTAGTGGTAATGCCTATTACTAAAAAAACGGCTGTTCAATCTGAAAATATGAAGCTGGCTAAAAAAGATTTGGACAGATTGGAAAAGAAATATGCGAATAGAACTTCACAAGAAGATCAAATGCAGAAAGCTCAAGAAATGATGATTATTTATAAGAAATTTAATATTAATCCAATGTCTGGTTGTTTACTGGCATTTATTCAATTACCTTTGTTTTTTGCTTTCTTAGAAGCAATTAATAGAGTACCTGCTATTTTTGAAAATAAATTTTTAGGTCTTCAAATGGGTACTAGCGCTTGGATTGGTATTAGTAATGGTAATTATCTATATATTATTTTAATTGTTTTGATAATTGGTACAACTTATTTCTCATTTAAAAATACAATGAATGATCAATCTGGACCAGCGGCAAAGCAAATGAAAACAACATTATATATTATGTTAGGATTTATTGCTTTTGCTTCATTTACTTTATCAGCGGCTATTGGTGTTTATTGGATAACTTCTAGTGTATTTACAATTGTTCAAAATCAATTAGTAAAAAGAAGGAAGGAGCGTAATAGTAATGTTATATAGTTATGAAGCACAAAACAAGGAAGAGGCTATTAACAAGGCTTTAAATGATTTAAATACTACAAGAGAGAATTTACTTATTCAATCTATTGAAGAAATAAAAGGAATCGTTAAAAAAAAGGTAACTATTAAGGTTTTAAAATTTGATGAAGTAGTTAAATTTATCAAAGATACTTTATACGATATTGCTAAGTATATTGGTATTGATATTAATTTAGAAGTTAGAAAAAGAGAAGATCAGATTACTATTAAAATGTTTTCAGATAATAACAATATTTTAATTGGTAAAGGTGGTCGTACTTTGATGGCTTTGCAGACATATATTAAACAACTTCTTTATAACACTACTCAAGAAAAGATATCATTTGTTTTAGATGTAGAAAATTATAAAGAAAAAAGAATCAAAGGAATTGAATATTTAGCAAAGAAAATTGCAAAAGAAGTTGCTAATACTAAAGTAGATGTTACCTTAGATAGTATGAATTCATACGAAAGAAGAATTGTTCATGAAGCTTTATCTAAGGATAGATATGTATATACTGAAAGTATTGGAGAAGAACCTAATAGATGTGTAGTTATTAAGTATAAAGAAACAAAATAGTTTCTTTTTTTATTGTAATTTTGTTATATAAGTAATATAATAAAGTTATAGTAGTATGTGATAGTTAGGAGAGTTTATGAAGCAAAGATTATTGGAATTAATTGGTGAATATATCAATAATGAAAAAGAAAAAGAAAATTTTATAAAAGATATCGATGAATTAATTTTCGTTTGGGATGAAAATTTGCTTGATATTTTACAGAATAAACACAAAAATTTATTTGAGAGAATACTTAATAAAATAATACCTGATTTTTCTACTAATCAATCTTATCTTAATTCTATAGAAATATTTAAATCTTACCAACAATTTGGTGATATTGATATTAATCATAATTATTTGGTAGAAGTTAATAAATTTTTACTTTATTTAAAAAATCTTGTTTTAGAAAAAAGAAAAAATCTTAAGATAAATGATACTACTGAACTTAATAAATTATATGATCAATTACAAAATGATGTGGAAGTAATAGATTACGAATTATTATATAAATTTTTAAAGCAAATTGATTTGACAAAAGAAGAATATGAAAATATTAGTAATTATTTAAAAGAAAGACAAAGTCGTTTTAATAAAGAAGTTTTGTTATCACAAACTTTAAATAGTTCTCAATTGGAAGAAAATTTTGCTGTACTTTTAGATATTACTAGACAAATATTTATTTCTGAGATAGATAAATCACCCAATATTGATGATAAATTAAAAAAGATAGACGAATTACTTGCAAACGATATTTACGGAAACGTTGTAGATAAAACCAACGCTATTGAAATATTAAAAGCTATTATTAAAGATGAAATATTAGAAGAAGAAGCTTTACTAGATGAACTTGATGATAATGAAAAAAGAGAAGTTTTGGATAATGTGAATTTGTTATATAAATTAATTGTTCATTTGAATGACAAAGAAAAAGAATTTGACGAAAATGAAGAAATTCGCGATACATACTTTGACTATGAAAATCATAAAAATAAAATTGTATATTTATCCAATAATATTTTAAAAGATATTGAAAGTATTGAGGATTTTAAAACTTTAAAGGATTTATATGGTTTATTAATAGGTATTAAAGAGGGAAGAATTCCAGTTAAATCACATATGCAAAAAATGCAGATACCTAATCGTAAAATAAAAAAGATAAGACCTAATTCAAATAATTCACAAGCTAGAATTAATTGTGAAATACTTGGAAATAACACATTTGGTATTGTCCTTATTAATGCTAAAAAAGATACAACAACAGATAAGTCTACTATAACTTCTATTAACGAAAGATTAAAAATGTATAATCCGGATACAGTATTAGATTCTTTAGATATGGAAAAGCAAAAAGAATATGATAGAGAAGTATACGATTTAATTATGGGTAAGTTAAATAAAAAAATGGCAAAGTAATAATGCCTTTTTTTCTTGTACTTTAATTAAACTAGTGTTATAATCTTAAGAAAAAGGAGTTTTTTTATGAATGATACAATCGTTGGAATATCAACTGCTTTAGGAGTTGGTGCTATTTCTATAATAAGAGTTAGTGGTAGTGAAGCAATTAATATTGTCAATATGGTTTTTAAAGAAAAAAATTTAAATAACGTCGATACTCATACTATTCATTACGGACATATTTTTGATGGTGATGATGTTATAGATGAAGTTTTAGTTAGTGTGATGAAAAAACCAAAGTCTTATACAACGGAAGACGTAGTAGAAATTAATTGTCATGGTGGGATTGCTACTACTAATAAAATTCTAGAGTTATTAATAAAGAAAGGGTGTCGTTTGGCTGAACCTGGTGAATTTACTAAAAGAGCTTTTTTAAATGGTAGAATTGATTTAATTGAAGCTGATGGAATTATGAATTTAATTGAAGCTAAAAGTGAACCTGCTAGGAAGATGGCAATTAATCAATTAAATGGGAATGTTTCTTTAATGATTAAAAATTTAAGAGATGATTTAGTCCAAGTTATTTCTAATATTGAAGTAAACATCGATTATCCTGAATATGATGATATTGAGGTAATAACCAATGAAAAAATATTACCTATTTTAAAACAAGTAAAAGACAAAATTATTAAAATTATTAAATTAAGCGAAGATGGCAAATTGATAAACGAAGGAATTAAAGTATGCTTAGTAGGTAGACCTAATGTCGGCAAAAGTAGTCTTCTTAATGCCTTACTTGGCGAAAATAAGGCTATAGTTACTGATATTGCAGGTACTACTAGGGATATTGTAGAAGGTACTATTCAATTAGATGGTATTATTCTTAATTTAATTGATACTGCTGGGATTAGAGATACTAATAATATAGTCGAAAAAATAGGTGTTGAAAAGAGTAAAGAAGCTATTTATAATTGTGATTTGGTAATATTAGTTTTAAATAATAACGAGCATCTTACAGATGAAGATAGGCAATTACTTAAAATAATTGAAAATAAAACTAATATCATTGTAATTAATAAAATTGATTTAGATAAAAAAATTGAAAGTATTGATTCAGCTAATGTTGTAGAAATAAGTACAAAAGATAATATTGGAATTGATAAATTAAAAAATAAAATTAAGGAATTATTTAATCTTGAAAAAATTGAACAAAGTGATATGAACTATTTAACTAGCGCAAGAAGTATTGGGTTATTAAAAAAAGCTTGTGATATTATTTATAATGTAATTGATAAAATTAACGATAATATAGAATTAGATTTATTAGAATTAGATATAAAAGAAGCTTGGAATATTCTTGGAGAAATAATTGGGGCGACTTATAAAGAAGAGCTATTGGATGAAATGTTTAAAAGATTTTGTTTAGGAAAATGAGGTGAGTAAATTTATGAAGTATGAGGTTATAGTTGTTGGTGGAGGACATGCTGGTTGTGAAGCTGCTTTAGCTTGCGCTAGAAAAAATCATAGTACTTTACTTATAACCGGTAGAATAGAAAATATTGCAACAATGCCTTGTAATCCATCTATAGGTGGTTCTGCTAAAGGAATTGTTGTTAGAGAAATAGATGCTTTAGGCGGGGAAATGGGAAAAAATGCTGATAAATCTTTATTGCAAATGAAAATGCTTAATTCATCTAAAGGTCCTGCTGTTAGAAGTTTAAGGTCACAAACTGATAAAATTACTTATCCACAAGAGATGTTGAAAACTTTAACTAATCAAGATAATTTAACTATATTAGAAGGAATTGTTGAAGATTTAATTGTAAATGATAATACTGTTTATGGTGTTATTTTGGAAGATATGAGAAGGATAACTAGTGATGTTGTAATTTTGACAACAGGCACTTATTTAAAAGCAGATATTTTAATTGGTTCAGAAAGAAAAAGAGAAGGCCCTCACGGAGAAAAGCCTTCTAATCACTTAAGTGATAATTTAAAAAAATATGGTTTTGATATATTAAGGCTTAAAACAGGTACTCCACCTAGAATAGATAAAAATAGTATTGATTTTAGTAAGACAAAAATAGAGTATGGAGATAATCTGGCTTATACATTTAGTTTTGATAATGAACCACTTTATGATGTTACAAAACAAATACCTTGTCATTTAATATATACAAACGAAAAAACACATAAAATTATATTTGATAATTTAGATAAATCAAGTATGTATGGTGGATATATAAAGGATGCTGTAGGTCCTAGATATTGTCCTTCTATTGAAGATAAATTAGTTAAATTTAAAGATAAAGAAAGACATCAATTATTTTTAGAACCAGAAAGTATTTATTATGATGATATATATATACAAGGGTTTTCTACTAGTATGCCTAGAGATGTTCAAGAAGAAATGGTTCACAGTTTACCTGGATTAGAAAAAGCTAAAATATTAAAATATGCTTATGCTATTGAATATGATGCAATATATCCTACACAGTTAAATCAATCTTTAGAAACTAAAATTATTAATAATTTGTTTACTGCAGGTCAGATTAATGGCACATCTGGTTATGAAGAAGCAGCTTGTCAAGGATTAATGGCGGGGATAAATGCTTCATTAAAATTGGAAGGAAAAAATCCATTAATATTAAAAAGAAACGAAGCTTATATTGGTGTTTTAATCGATGATTTAGTAACGAAAGGTACTGAAGAACCATATCGTTTATTAACTTCAAGGGCAGAATACAGATTGCTTTTAAGAAACGATAATGCCGATCTAAGACTAAGGGAATATGGTTATAATGTTGGACTTATAAATCAAGAAAAATATAATAGATTAATTGACAAAAAAAATAAAATAAATGAACTAATAACTTATTTTAAAGAGACGAAAATAAAAATTGATGGTAAAAGCGATTATATTTATAATATTTTAAAAAGACCTGAAATTAATATTAATTTTTTAAATGAAAAATATAACTTAAATTTAAAATATTCTAAAGAAGTTATAGAACAAGTAGAAATACAAATTAAGTATGAAGGTTATATCGATAAAACAGAAAAAGAAGCAAAAAAAATGTTAAAATTTGAAGAAAAACAAATACCTTATGACATTGATTATGACAAAATTTCTAATTTAGCTACTGAAGCAAGACAAAAATTAAATAAAATTAGACCTACTTCAATTGGAATGGCAAGTCGAATAAGTGGGGTTAATCCTTCGGATATAGCTATTTTATTAGTATATTTAAAGAGGTATTATAATGAGTGAGAAAATTTTTTTAGATGAATTAGAAAAAATTGGTATAAAACTAGATACTAAACAAATTAATCAATTTGCAACTTATTTTCAATTACTTATCGAATGGAATGAGAAAATTAATTTAACTTCTATTGTTGAAAAAGAACAAGTTTATCTTAAACATTTTTATGATTCTTTAACAATTGCTAAAATATGTAATTTAGATAATCAAAAATTATGTGACATTGGTACTGGTGCTGGTTTTCCTGGGATTCCTTTGAAAATTGTTTTTCCTAACTTGAAGGTAACTTTAGTTGATTCTTTGAAGAAAAGATGTACATTTTTAAATGAAGTAATTGAAAAACTTAATCTTGAGGATATAGAAGTAGTAAATGAAAGAGCTGAAGTGTTCTCAATTGAAAACGTAGAAAAGTATGATATAGTAACTGCTAGGGCTGTAGCACCTTTATCACAACTATTAGAAATTGCTATATGTGCAGTAAAAATTAATGGTATCTTTATAGCAATGAAAACTAAAAATAGCGATGAAATTTTATATTTAGACAATTGTTTAAATAAATTATCATTGACACTTAACAAAAAAATTGAATTTCTCTTACCATTTGAATGTAGCAATAGACTTTTAATTTCCTTTAAAAAAAATGAAAGAACTAATAAAAAATATCCTAGAAAATATAATTTAATTAAAAAAAATCCACTCTAAATTATTTCCCGGGAAATAATTTACTCGGGAAATAATTTTATTTCCCGTCTTTTTTTGTTTGGGAAATAAAATTATTTCCCATTTTTTTGTCATTTTTCTTGTTTTTTTGACAAATATATTGTATTATAATATTGTATATAATAAAAGAATAAAGAGAGGGTGAAAATTATGAATTTAGGAAAAGAAATATCATATATCAAAATTAGCGATATAATACCTAACAGATTTCAACCAAGGCTTACTTTTGATGAGAATGAGTTAAATGAATTGGTAGCTTCAATAAAACTGCACGGAATAATTCAGCCTTTGGTTTTAAGACAAATTGGGGATAAGTATGAAATAATTGCTGGTGAAAGAAGATATAAAGCAGCAGTTAAAGCTGGATTAACCGAAGTACCTGCTATTATTACAGTTCTTAACGATAAAGAAAGTGCCGAAATTGCTGTTGTGGAAAATATTCAAAGAAAATCTTTATCGGCGATTGAAGAAGCAAAATCTTATAAAAAATTATTGGATTTAGGACAGTTAACTCAAGATCAGTTAGCTCTTAGAATGGGAAAAAGTCAATCAAATATAGCAAATAAACTTAGATTACTTAGTTTGGATGGAGAAGTTCAAAATGCTTTACTAGTTAATAAAATATCTGAAAGACATGCAAGAAGTTTACTTCAATTAAAAGATTTAAATAAACAAAAAGAAATTTTGAATAGAATTATTAACGAAAGGTTAACAGTTAAACAAACAGATGATATTATAAAAGATTATTTAAATAATATTAACAATTATAATGAAGAAAAAAAAGAAGAAATTAAAATGGTTTCTGAAAAAGAAGTTACACCTATTAATAATACAAACAAAGTTAATGATGAACAGGTTAATATAATTAATCACACACCTTCAATTAATCCAAATTTAAGTGATAATAATGTTATTAATTTAGATTTATTAAATGGTGATAATATTTCTAATATGGAAATTAATGATAATATTCAAAATGCTTTAAAAAATTTGGATATAGTTGATACTAAATCAGATGTATTTAATGATACTGAACCAGTAGTTGAAGATAAAACTCAAGTATTAGATATTAATAAAATTAAAGAAGTGGCTCAAGATATTAATAAACCTAAAGATTTACCTAATTTTGATGATTTATTAAAATCTGATTTACCTAAAAAAGAAGATAATACTAACAATAAAAATCCTATTTTTAATCTTAATGATAATAAATTTGTACCAAGTTTTAGTGAATCTACTACAATCGATAGTAGTAATTCACTAAATAATGAGGCGAAAATTGTCGATAATCCTTTATTTAATAATCAATCTAATGATGAACTTAATAATATTATTAAACCATTAGAAATATCAACTATTGAACCATCTGATGAGATAAATAATATTCCTTTAGTTCAAAAATTTGATTTACCAAAATTGGAGCCGATTAATACAAATCAACAATTTAGGTCAACAAATTCTATTAACCAAGCAGTAAATATACTAAGAGATAGTGTTAAAAAAATTGAGGATTTAAATTATGATGTTGATTGTGAAGAATTGGATTTACCTGGAGAATATCAATTTATTATAAAAATTATTCAAAAAGACTGATATTTAAGTCTTTTTTTTTATATTTAATGTATTTAAAATAAATATCCACATGTATATTTTTATTTTTTATTGTTTTCCACAGGCTTTTGTGAATTATTTTTCTTATTTTTATTATAAAATTTTAATTATCCACAGTTTTCCACAATGGTGTTGATATATTTTTGCACATTGTTTATATATAAAATTAATAAATTTGTGGATAAAATAGCTAATTATATTAATTATTTAAAAAATAATTGTTCATATGTTGTTTAAAAGTTGTGAAAAAGATGTGAAATGTGTAAAATGACCTTTATTTTTAGGGAAAAATAAGTTAAAATGTTGTTAGAATGAAATGAAGGAGGCTATTATTATGAACAGTGTTAATGTTGATATAATATGGAATAATTTTTTAGATAAAATTAAAGAACAAATTTCTTCCATTTCATTTGAGGCTTGGTTTAAAGATACTAAACTATATAAAATCAATGGAAATACTGCAATAATCATTGTTCCCCTTAATTTACATAAAAAACATCTAACAGAAAATTACATTACATTAATTGAAGAAACATTTAATAATTTAACAGGTACTAATTTTAATTTTTCTTTTTTGCTAGAAGATGAGGTGGAAAATGAGGAAAATGTCGAAATTAAAAGTGAAAACGGTGGTATTCCTTCATATAACTCAATAGATGCAAATTTAAATCCAAATTATACATTTGATTCTTTTATTAAAGGGGAAAGTAATAAATTTGCATATACAGCTTCACTATCTGTTGCAGAAAAACCTGGTAAAGCTTATAACCCATTATTTTTATATGGCAAAAGTGGACTTGGAAAAACACATCTTATGCACGCGATTGGTAACTATATTTTAAATAATTCAAATTTAAAGGTATTATATGTTACTAGTGACGATTTTGTTAACGATTTTATTAGCGTTATCAGAAATAAAGATAAGGATAATTTTGAATTAATAAATACATTTAAAAGCAAATATCGAAATATTGATGTTTTACTTATAGATGATATTCAATTTTTAGAAAATGCTACTGCTACTCAACAAGAATTTTTTCATACATTTAACGAGTTATATAATTCTAACAAACAAATTATTATCGCATCTGATAGGTCTGTTAATGATTTGAAACTACTTGAAGAAAGATTAAGAACAAGATTTGCCTGGGGACTTACCGCAAATATTTTTCCACCTGATTATGACTTAAGAATGAGTATTATTAGAAAGAAAATAATGTATAATGAATCTGCAAAAGATGTTCCGGATGAAGTTATTGAATATATTGCTAATAGTTTTGATTCTGATGTTAGACAATTAGAGGGGGCTATTACTAGAGTTTTTGCCTATGCTTTAATGATGAATAATGGAATTGTAGATTTAAATACTGCAATTGATGCATTGAAAGATCAACTAACTACCAAATCAGCTTTTAAAAATGATATTCATAGAATTCAACAGATTGTAAGTGATTATTTTCAAATAAAAATTGAAGATTTAACAGGTAAAAAAAGAACTAAAAATATTGCATTTCCTAGACAAATTGCTATATACCTGTGTAGAAATATGACTAATGAATCATTTCCTAGAATAGGAAGTTATTTTGGTGGAAGGGATCATTCTACTATTATGCATTCTTGTGATAAAATTGCCGATAGTTTAAAAAATAATGAGCAGGTTAAAGATATAATAAAAGAACTTAAAAAACTTTTATCCACATAGATACTTAATTTTCAATAACTTTATTTACATATTTTCAACATGTAAATTAAAAAAAACATACATAAAATAAGAGTAAATTGGAGTTATCCACATTATCCACAGTATAATAATCAATAAAATATTATATAAGAAAGAAGGAATTAAAATGAAATTTATTATTAAAAAAGAAATTTTGATGGAAAACTTAAATAATGTGTCTAAAGCTATTTCATCTAAAAACTTAATACCGATTTTATCAGGTATTAAATTTGAATTAAATAAAAAAGGATTGTTCTTAAGTGCTAGTGATACCGATATATCTATAGAATGTTTCATAGATAAGGAAAATATTGTTAATATATATAGTGAAGGAAGTATTGTTATCGGTGGAAAATATATTGTCGAATTAGTAAGAAAGTTACCTAGTACTGACATTACTATAGAGGTAATAGATGGTTATAAGATGTTGATAACTACCGAAAATTCATCATTTAATTTAAATGGTATAAATCCTAATGAGTTTCCTAATTTATATCTTGAAGAAACCAAAGAACCTATTACTTTAAATACAAATTTATTTAAAGAAATTATTAATCAAACATCATTTACTGCTAGTAGTAGTGAAACGCGTCCAATTTTAACGGGAATTAATTTTAAAATTAATAATAATGTTTTAGAAGTTATTGCAACCGATTCATATCGTTTAGCAAAGAAGAAAATAGATGTTGATGTAAATGTTGATAATATAAATGTGGTTATTCCTTGTAGAAATTTATTAGAACTTTCTAAAATAATTACAGATGATAATATTAATTTAGAAATTCATTTATTTACTAATAAAGTGTTGTTTAAATATAAAAATATTTTATTTCAATCTAGATTATTATCAGGTACTTATCCTGCTAGTTCAAATATCATTCCTTTAAATTTTAATATTAGTGTAGAATGTGAGTTAACTAAATTATTTGGTATGATAGATAGAGCTTCATT
>OLYJ01000267.1_pt1 | contig 20636 bp, 18 predicted proteins | sample 1674121 | NCBI WGS metagenome assembly OLYJ01 (sample SAMEA103958146, study PRJEB25191) | human gut metagenome | reverse complement strand
ACGATTGTCCATAATCGCTTGAAGCATATTAGAACATTTTTCATATTCTTCTTTATGTTCAATTCTAAATTCGCTACATTCAATGGCTATATTTATCCACATTTCATTACCTCTTAGTTTAAGAAATTTTTCCCATTCTTTAGGCGAGAAGTAGGAATCTGGTAAATTATCAAATTCTTCCATAGATGAGAGAGAATATCCTTTGTGAGCTAAGAACATATCTTGGATAATCCAATTATGAAACATATCGTAATACTCTGTATATTGATTTACTTTTAGTTCATTGCGAGATAAGAAGGTTTTGATTAATGCAGCAGATTCAGAAATCCATTCACCTAAAATCATTCCATCTTCACAGAAACCTCTAGCTAAATCTTCTAATTCAGGTTTTATACATCCAATGTGGTTATTGCGTAAATAAAATAATTTTATTATTTTCTATATTCTATATCATTTACTAATCTAACAGTAATTTTATTAATATTTCTAAACTAAAAGAGGTAATGTTTCACGTGAAACATTACCGTCTAATCCATCTACCATAATATTTAAAAATAAATTTGACTTAACACATATTAACATTAAATACTTCTTCTACATTAACTTACCTGATAAACAAGTTTAACTGTAGTTCCCATACCTAATGATGAATCTACTATTATCATTCCATTTAATAATGATGTTCTATACTTCATTATTGATATTCCATTAAGATTATTAGATAATAGAACATTATCGTCCTGCATTGTAAAACCATCACCATTATCAGTAATAACAATATTTATATTATATCTATTTTCATCTCCAACCAAGAAATTAATCTGGTGTAAATCACCATTATTAATTTCACTTTCTACTTGGTTGCTATCTGTTGAAATATCATCTATATTATAATCATTTTCCTCAACATTTATTTTATCAATTACTATATTAATATTAATAATTGTACCATTTGAATGACTTTCTGCATTATCAATTGCTTCCTTTATAATTCTTATAACATTTATTACATTCCATTTACTATCAAGTATCTTTAAACCACTATAGTTAAAAGATATCTTCATATTAATTTTTTTCTGATATTCTTTTATGAAGTCACTTATATTTTTATATAATCCTATTTTTTCAGAGTCTTCTTCTGAATGTTTCACGTGAAACATTTTAGCATTTACTTTTTTTTCAATATATAAAAGTTCTTCTTTTATTTTTGTAATTTCTAATTTTGCTCTGTTAGAGTCCATATCTATCAAGTTCTCGCACAGCTCGATTTTATTATGTACTTTTTCAATATCTTTCTTAACAATATTAGATATGTAATGGTTGTCTTTATTAATTTGCTGTTCTAATATTAATGTAGACTTCTTAATATTTTTTTCTTCTGTTTTCTTTACTTCTTTATCTATTAAATACTTTGTATTTTTAACATTATTAGCCAGTTGCTTTTCTATATCATATATTTCTTCTAAGGAAGCATCTATTTTACTTTTCTGTTTTTCTAAATTGTCTAATTTATCACGTAAGGCTTCTATCTCGATATTTAATTCTGTTTTCTTTAGATTTAACTTTTCTATTTCAACAACATTATTATCTTTGTCAAAATCATTTGGTGAAAAGATTTCATATGTTGTATCTATATTTTTACTCAGTTCTACAACCATATTTTCTATCTCTTCTATCTGATACAGATTTTGATTTATTTTTTCTGTTATTTCATTTATACTTTTTTCATTTTTACTTTTCTCACCTTTGATAAATGCTAAAATACTTTCCATATTCAACTCTCTCCTATACTATGATAGTGTGGCATTTTCAATAATTCTAATTGTCGCTAAAAATAGTCTACTACTTCTACTACTTAACCTCTCGATGATATTATAATAATATAATATTTCTATGATAATGGCTCTCTTGATGGTATACCTGATTTTCTTGGATACTTGTTGCTCAATTTGCTGATTTTATCGATTATAACAAAGTTTCTCTCTATTTCATCTGAATTTGGTAATTTCATAGTCTTAGTATCTGAAATATTTCCACCTAACTTCTTTATTGCATTTTTTGCATTATTTAATTCTTCATCAATATTTGCAGCTTTATATGATACAAACTTACCGCCTACCTTGATAAATGGCAGACAATATTCAGATAATGTTGAGAGATTAGCTACTGCTCTTGATACACATAAGTCATACTGTTCACGATATTCTGCATCATGTCCAAAATCTTCAGCTCTTCCATGTATAAATTCAACATTTTCAAGTCCTAATTCATCAATAACTTCATTTAGAAAATTAATTCTCTTTTTTAATGAATCTAATAATGTAATCTTCATCTGTGGAAATACTATCTTTAGTGGAATTCCCGGAAAACCTGCTCCTGTTCCGACATCTATAAGACTATCTACATTACTTAAGTCGATTACCTTATAAGATAAAAGACTATCTGCAAAATGTTTTATTATAACATCTTCATATTCTGTTATGGCAGTCAGATTCATCACTTTATTTTTCTCAACAAGCATCTCATAATATTTGATAAATTGCGAAATCTGCTTGTCTGATAATTCTATATTAATTTTTCTAAATGTATCTGTTAATAAATCAAGATTATATTCCATTATTGCTCCATATCATATTTTTACTTATTTTAATTAAATTAATTCCAACTAAACAACTAATCTTCTTTGTTTTTGTTTTCTTTATTCTCACTATTCTCTCTGTTTTGTCTATTCTTCATATAATTGAACTGCTCAATATATACTAACAGAACTGATATATCTGCTGGTGTTACACCTGATATTCGCGAAGCCTGTCCAATTGAAATTGGTTTACATAACTTTAATTTTTGTCTTGCTTCGTTTCTAAGACTCTTTACGTCGTCATAATCTATTTCTTCACTTATCTTCTTATTCTCAAGCTTCTTATACTGCTCTACCTGTTTCATCTGGCGTCTAATATATCCATCATATTTAATATTTATATTAACCTGCTCTATTACATCATTTGGCAGCTCTTTTCTTTCACTATCGAATTCTGCTAACATATCATAGTCTAATTCAGGTCTCTTTATTAATTCAGCCAATGTTGTTCCTGTCTTTAAAGGTGTGCTGTTATGTGCTTCTAAGAATTCCTGCATTTTAGGATTAGCACCGACATTGATTTTATTAAGTCTGTCTATCTCTTCTTCAATAAGTCTCTTCTTATTGCATACCTTTTCATACATTTCATCACTTACGAGACCTACTCTGTGACCGATTTCAGATAATCTTAAATCAGCATTATCCTGTCTTAATAATAATCTATATTCTGCTCTTGAAGTCATCATTCTGTATGGTTCGTGATTCTCCTTAGTAACGAGGTCATCGACTAAGACTCCTAAATATGCCTGTGAACGGTCTAATATTACCTGTTCTTCGCCTTTTACTGACAGTCCTGCATTAATACCTGCAAGTATACCCTGTGCTGCAGCTTCTTCATATCCTGAACTTCCATTAAACTGTCCACCACTAAACAGGCCCTTTATCTTCTTGAATTCCAATGTAGGTTTTAACTGCATAGGATTAATACAATCATATTCTATTGCATATGCATTTCTTACTATTTTAACATTTTCCAGACCTTTTACTGTTCTATACATTGCATACTGTACGTCCTCAGGAAGCGAACTTGACATTCCACCAAGATACATTTCATTTGTATATAATCCTTCTGGCTCTATAAATACCTGGTGTCTGTCTTTGTCAGCAAATTTAACTACCTTATCTTCTATGGATGGGCAATATCTTGGTCCTGTTCCCTCAATCATTCCTGAAAATAATGGTGAACGGTCCAAATTATCTCTGATAATCTTATGTGTCTCCTCATTAGTATAAGTAAGCCAGCATGACACCTGTTCTTTCTGTACTGATTCAGGGTCCGTCGAAAATGAGAATGGGACAACTCTTTTATCTCCGAACTGCTCTTCCATTTTAGAGAAATCTATTGAACGTTTATCAGCTCTTGCAGGTGTTCCTGTCTTGAATCTGAACATCTCTATTCCATTTGCCTTTAGTGAATCTGTCAAATGATTAGCAGGCTGTAATCCGTTTGGTCCTGTTGGATTGCTCACATCTCCATATATACATCTTGCTTTTAAATATGTTCCTGTACATAGAACAACTGCCTTAGCATAATACGTTGCCCCTGAAAATGTCTTAACACCTTTTATTACGCCGTCTTCTACTATAAGTTCTGTAACTTCAGCCTGTCTTATAGTAAGATTATCCGTATTTTCTAAGGTTTTTCTCATCTCATGTGTATAGTTATGTTTATCAGCCTGTGCTCTTAATGAATGTACTGCCGGACCTTTAGACACATTTAACATCTTCGACTGGATAAATGTTTTATCAATATTTTTACCCATTTCTCCGCCTAATGCATCTATCTCACGTACAAGATGTCCTTTAGAACTTCCACCTATATTAGGATTACATGGCATTAAAGCTATACTATCTACGCTTACTGTAAACATTATTGTATTAAGTCCCATTCTTGCACAGGCAAGCGATGCCTCACAACCTGCATGACCTGCACCTACTACGACTATATCATATTCTTCACACACATTTGACATTGTTCTTTACGACCTTTCATTTATTTACCCATACAAAACTTGCTGAAAATCTCATTTACAAGGTCATCGGATACCGATTCACCTATAATATTACCCAGCACTTCATATGAATTCATCAAATCAATAGAATAAAAATCTTCCGGCATTCCGTTATCTATACTTTCATTAACCATCTTAAGACTTTCAATTGCTTCTGTTAATGCCTCTTTATGTCTTAGATTAGTTATATAGATTTCATCATTAAATGAAATCATTCCATCATAGAACATCTCTTTAATTCTATTTTCAAGTTTATCTATTCCAATATTATCTTTAGCAGATATTTCTATTGGTTCTGTATCAATAATCTTCTTAATATCTTCACTTGTTACTATACACTCTAAATCAGTTTTATTCAATAAAACAATCGATTTTTTATCGGAAATAAGCCTGATTATCTCTTTATCATTATCGTCCATAGGAACAGATGCATCTACCACATATATAATTAAGTCTGCATCGGCTGCTATCTTCTTTGAACGCTCTACACCAATCTTCTCTACGACATCTTCTGTCTCTCTTATTCCTGCCGTATCTATAATATTTAAGTGTAATTCTGATAAGCTCATTGTTTCTTCTAAAGTATCTCTTGTTGTACCCGCAATTTCAGTAACTATTGCTCTGTCTTCACCTAATAAAGTATTCATTAAAGATGATTTTCCTGCATTTGGTTTACCTAAAATTACTGTTTTAATACCCTCAGAAATTATCTTACCATTATCTGAGGTGCTTAACAATTTATCTAAAGTAGAGATAATCTTCTCTACATCTATTTTCAATTCTTCACCGTAATCGTCTATGCTCATATGCTCAGGGTCATCTAATGCTGCCTCTATAAATGCAATGTGATAAATAATTTTTGATCTTATATCCTTTATGACGTTACTGATGTTACCTTTTAACTGTGAAATTGAAGCATTTAATGCCATATTATTCTTAGCATTAATTACGTCCATTACAGCTTCTGCCTGTGATAAATCTATTCTTCCATTTAAAAATGCTCTCTTAGTGAACTCACCTGGTTCACTGCATCTTGCACCATTTCTTAATAATAATTCAAATATTTTTTTAGTAATTAATACACCGCCATGACAGTCTATCTCTACTACATTTTCCCTTGTATATGTGTTAGGTGCTTTCATAATTATTACAAGAACTTCATCTATTATTCGTCCATTTTCAACTATATTTCCATAATGAACAGTATGAGAAGATACTTTTTCTATATCTTTACCTGATCTATAAGGAACAAATATTTTCTTTACTATATTTATGGCATCTTCGCCGCTTACTCTTACTATTCCAATGCCTGAATTACTCATTGCTGTTGAAATAGCAGCTATAGTTTCGTTCTTAAACATATATTAACCATACCTTTCTGGTATATTTTTTCAAGGTAGATAAACCCGATAAGAATGTAAGTTCATATCGGGTTCATCATAATAAATGTATTTCTTCTATATGATGTTAATGTCATATTACAACACTAACTCTATTATATTACTATTTCTTAAGTAATACAATAATATGTCTGTAAGGTTCTTCACCTTCACTCTTTGTTGTTACATATTTATCGTTCTGAAGTGCAGAATGAATGATTCTTCTCTCATAAGGATTCATTGGCTCTAAAGAAACAGCTCTCTTTGTTCTCTTAACCTTGTATGCAATATTCTTAGCTAATTCTTCAAGAGTTGCTTTTCTTCTCTCGCGGTAATTTTCAGTATCAACCTTTACTCTTAAGTATTCCTTGCTTTCTTTATTAACTACAAGACTTACAAGATACTGTATAGAGTCGATTGTCTGACCTCTTTTACCTATGAGCAATCCCATTTCTTCTCCTGAAAGATTAATGTCCATTGTCTTATCTTCTTCTGAAAAATTTATATCAATGTTTACAATAAGATTCATTGCTTTGAATACTTTTTCAAGAAATTCTCTCGCAGCATCTTCTATAGTAACTTTCTTTCTTGCCTTAATCTTAGCAGGTTTCTTACCAATACCAAGAATACCATTGCTGCCAGCTTCTATTACTTCGTATTCTAAATTATCACTTGTAGTTTCTAATTCTATTGTTGCTGATGTAAGTGCATCATCAACAGTTTTACCTGTAAATTCCTTGAACTCCATAACCTTTCCCTACTTTCTGTTTTTGTCTTCGTAATTTTTAACCATATTTGCTTTTGCAGCCATACTTCCTGGTTTATATTTTACGTCCTGACTGTTAACTTTCTTAGTATTTACGTTAGCTTTGCTCTTAATTGACTTTGTACTTGTAGTAGCTGCTGATGCTACTTTATTAACGTCTATTCCTTTTTTCTCTTTCTTCTTATTTGCCTTCTCTACATTAGCTTTAATAATATCCTGAACGTCTACTTTCTTAAAATATGCATTTATGCAAATCTGAATAATTATCTGGAATATACCTGTACATACCCAATACAGACCAAGACCTGCAGGAACCGTAAATGCGATGAATGTTGACATTAAAGGTAACATTACATTCATTACTTTCATTGAATTACCCATTGGATTCTCTGCCATCTGCTCTTTATTGGCACTCATTGAAATCTTTACGCTTAACCACTGTGTTAAGAATGATAAGATAGGGATAAGTATTGCAATACCCATCATTGTGTTTGGAGACTGGCTTAAGTTAATTGGTCCAAACTCATTAATCTTCATTACTTTCTTTTCACTTGATTTAATAACTTCTGATTCGCTTGAGTCAATATATTCTGAAACGTCTTTATTCTTAACTGCTTCAACAAATTTTTCTAAATCTTCTTTTTCGCTCTTATCAGCATCAGCTATAAATTCTTCCCACTGATCATCTTTAATTACTGATAATTCATTTACAAAACTGTCAACATTAGCATATGAATCTTCTAAATCATCCCATTGTGATGTCTTATATTTAGCTAAAACATCTACAACTTTCTTCTCTTTAACAGAAGTAAATGAATCAAGCATATCATCTATATATTTATATTCATCTTTTCCATCTTTACCAACAACATATTTATCATATGCCTTGTCCATATAATTAAAATAATCATAATCAGCTACGATTGCCTTACTTACAGGATCATAGTAATTATAAATCTGTGGAACATATCCTGGAATACTGCTAATAATGTAATACAATGAGAACATAATTGGCATCTGGATTAATAACTGCAGACAACTACCTGTTGGAGATGTACCGTATTTCTCATATACAGCCTGAGTTTCCTCATTCATCTTAATCATTGATTCGTTGTCACGTTTACCTTTATACTTCTTCTGAATCTCCTGAAGTTCAGGATTCATTAAAGTAGATAATTTTGAGAACTTCTGTTGCTTTACTGTTAAAGGAATCATTAATAATTTAACAATTAATGTGAACATGATAATACATAAACCGATATTCTCAATATTCAGACCTTTGCTAAATAATACATATATCCCTTCCATTACTTTACCTAGCAACTTAGCACACCAGCCAATAATAGGCGCACTATTCTGGGTTAAAATAAAATTAAACAATTTTCTCCTCCTTTATGGGACAGGATCACAACCACCCTTTGAAAACGGATTGCATCTTAATATTCTTTTTAAAGCCAAAAACGTACCTTTAAAGGGTCCATATTTTTCAATTGCTTCCAACGCATATTGTGAGCATGTTGGAATAAACCTGCAATGAGTATGTCTCTTAAGTGGTGACAAATACTTTCTATAAAACTTTATTCCACAAATCAGAAATTTCTTTAATAATTTTGATATTGCTCCAAAAATATCGCTAACTACCTTCAAAGTTACACCATCTCTTCTTTTAATAATCTGTGTAATCTGCATAAATGCAGAAACGAACTAAGTATTTCTTTGTATTCGGCATCTTTTGCCTGAACTCTTACTACTACTACAATATCTACATTATATTGGAACTTTTCTTCATTCAATCTGAAGCTTTCCCTGATAAGTCTTGTCAGATGATGTCGTACAACACTGTTGCCAACTTTCTTACTAACCGATATTCCAATTCTGTTTTTATTATTTTCTGTTCTTATTACATACATAACAAGATTTTTGTTAGCATATGACTTACCATTATTATAAATGTATCTGAATTCTTCATTTTTCTTAATCGAATTAAATCTTTTCACTTAAACCACCATATAAAAAGTAATACTACTTTTCTTTATTAAAGAAGAAAAGACCACATAACTGCGGTCTTAATCTTAAGCTGATAATTTCTTTCTTCCTTTTAATCTTCTTGCTGCTAAAACTTTTCTTCCGCTTGCAGTACTCATTCTCTTTCTGAAACCATGAACTTTAGATCTTGATCTCTTCTTAGGCTGGAATGTCATCTTCATTTCACATGCACCTCCTCTTCATATATAGTTCAATGCATTAACCTGGTGATAAGACTCAAAAGTTAATGCTTAAAACATCAAATTGGAAAATATCGTTACAATTATATGGTATGAAGCCTTATAAGTCAAGCATTTTTTCAATGATTTATCCCTAATAAAAGTTAATTTATAAAAAGTTGTCCACTTTACATAACTTATGAAATAATTTACATAATTTTATCCACAAATTGTGGATAACTTGTGGATAACCGTTCATATTTTTAAAAAATCTCTTTTATTTTAGGGATATCTCGTCCCTCTTAATAATGTGTATTACAAAATATACATTATTAACAAGAATATTATTGTAAACTAATTTTCTAATATCTTAACATTAATTATTAACATCTTCAATATTTTTTCATATAACATTATCAACCTCATAAAAAACCACTATTTTAGGGTTATTTTATCTTTTATTTAAAAAGTTTTCCACTTTATCCACAACTTTATCCACAATTTTGTTAATTTAACTATTTTTTTCTTTCTTCTATATATAATGTTTTTAATAAACAATACATAATATTAATCTTATTATTTTGATTGAAAATTTGTCAATTATGTTATAAAATAAATATATCTGTAACTTTGCGCTTTTTTCAACAATACAGTTTTTTTAAAGTTTAAAAGGATTGTTTTCTATCATATATAATCTGACAATCCAGCAACTTTCATACAGAATAGAAAAAGCCGAATTTATAGCTTAGAAAGGCATGGTTTTGATTTATGTTAGAGATTTTACAAAGTAAATGGAACGAAATATTAGATTATATTAAATATGAATACGATATTGCTGATGTTTCCTTTGATACATGGCTTAAACCACTCAAGGTACATTCAGTAAAGGATAAGGTAATTACTATTGTTGTTGAAGAAAGCCTTGGCGTTAACTACATTAATAAGCGTTTCTATAAATATTTTAAGGTAACAATAGCTGAATTTCTTGGGGAAGAATATGAAATAGTATTCATTTCTCCTGATGATTTGGACAATTATTCAGTAGACAGTAAGTTAGAAAGCCACGATTCAGCATCCGACGCAAACCTTAAAGCCAGAATAGCTGAAGCAAACCTTAATCCAAGATATACTTTTGATACATTCGTCGTAGGTGGAAGTAATAACTTTGCCCAGGCTTATGCACTTAAAGTAGCCGAAGCACCTGGTGAAATATGTAACCCTCTCTTCTTATATGGAGGTGTTGGACTTGGTAAAACTCATCTTATGCACTCTATAGCTCATTATATATTAGAACATAATGCCAATGCCAAAGTCCTCTATGTTACAAGTGAAGCATTTACAAATGAACTTATTAATGTAATTCGTAATGAAAACCAAAATGCAACTATGGAATTCCGTAATAAATACCGAAATATAGATGTTTTACTTATTGATGATATACAATTTATTATAGGTAAAGAAAGATGTCAGGAAGAATTCTTCCATACATTTAATACTTTATATGAAGCTAAGAAGCAGATAGTTATTTCTTCTGATAAGCCTCCTAAAGAGATGACTACATTAGAAGAAAGATTACGTTCACGTTTTGAATGGGGACTTTCAGTAGATATATCTTCCCCTGAATATGAGACAAGAATGGCTATTTTACAGAAGAAAGCTGAACTTGAGGGATATGATATTGACAATGAGATACTTCAATATATAGCTACTAATATTATATCCAATATCCGAGAACTTGAGGGAGCTCTTACTAAGGTAGTAGCTTATTCTAAGATTTCACCACTTAAGATGGATATAGAATTAGCTAAAGAAGTTCTTAAAGATTCCATCTCTCCTAATACTGTTAATGAGATAACATGTCCATTAATTATACAGATGGTGGCTGAACATTTTAATATATCACAGACTGATTTAGCTTCTAAGAAGAAGAGTCAGAATATAGTTATTCCAAGACAGATAGCTATGTATCTCTGCCGTACTTTAACTGATGAATCTCTGTCAGCTATTGGTGCACTTCTCGGTAAACGTGATCATACAACCGTAATCCATGGATATGATAGGATTGCGGCTGATATTAATACTAATGACCAGATTAAGAATACAGTTGAGGTCCTTAAGAAGAAGTTGATGCCTAACTAATTTATTCACATTAATGGCTTTGTGAGGTTCATAACCATGTGAATTTGATGTTGATTAAATTTTTTAAGCCTTTTTCACAAAATTGCCTATGTTGACAAAATATGACTTATACAAGTGTGATTAACATACTGCTAACACATTTTTCAGACTTCGAAAATAGCTTATTTAAAGGGATTGAGGCACTTTTAAACATTTCCACAGCCCCTATTACTAATACTACTAAATTTAATTATATATATATATATATGGGCATAAAGCCCGGAAGGAGATATTCACAATGAAGTTGGTTTTTAAAAAATCTAATTTGACAAATGCAGTTAATATAGTTTTAAAAGCAGTTCCATCTAAAACTACAATGTCTATTCTTGAATGTATATTAATTGATGCATCTACTAATGAGATTAAATTTACAGCTAATGATATGGAATTAGGAATTGAGACTCTTGTTGAAGGTGAGATAATCGAAAAAGGTAAGATAGCAATTGATGCTAAGATTTTTTCTGAAATAGTTAGAAAACTTCCTGATAGTGAAATTACTATCTCTACAGACAATAATTATCAGATGCTTATAACATGTGAGAAAGCCAAATTCAATATTGCAGGTAAGTCAGGAGAAGATTTCTCTTATTTACCAATGATTGAAAAAGATAAATTTATATATCTTTCACAGTTTACATTAAAAGAAATAATAAGACAGACTATTTTCTCAATAGCTGATAATGATAATAACAAGATTATGACAGGTGAGCTTTTCGAAGTTAATGGTAACGAACTTAAGGTTGTATCATTAGATGGACACAGAATTTCCATTCGTAAAGTAGAACTTAAAGATTCCTTTGATACAATCAGTGCGATTGTACCTGGTAAGACACTTACAGAGATTTGTAAGATTTTAAATGGCGGTAATGATGACGAGGTCAGAATATTCTTTACAATGAATCACATTGTATTTGAATTTGATAATACAGTAGTTGTTTCAAGATTAATTGAGGGAGAATATTTTAAGATTAATCAGATGCTTTCATCAGATTATGAGACAAAGATTAATATTAATAAAAAAGAGTTTCTTGATTGTATCGACAGAGCCACACTTCTTATCAAGGAGGGTGACAAGAAACCAATTATTATTACAATTCAGGACGGAGAACTTGAACTTAAGATTAATTCCGTAATGGGTTCAATGAATGAGAATATTACAATTACAAAAGAGGGTAAGGATATTATGATTGGCTTTAATCCTAAATTCCTTATTGATGCACTAAGAGTAATTGATGATGAAGAGATTACAATTTATCTTCTTAATGCCAAAGCACCATGCTTTATTAAGAATGATGATGAGTCTTATATCTATCTTGTACTTCCTGTAAATTTCAATGTAATTAATAATTAATCAAATGTTTAAGGCAGAATTTAAACAGAAAGTGTTGTGAGATTATGTATACAATAAATCTAAATGATGAATTTATTAAACTTGGACAGGCGCTTAAGGCTGCCGGTCTTGTAAGCTCAGGAGTTGAGGCAAAGATTGTAATCATTAATGGTGAAGTTAAGGTTAATGGTGAAGTTGAACTCCAGCGTGGTAAAAAATTGAGAGATGGAGATGTTGTAAGTTATAACGGTGAAGAAATTAAAATAGTTGGTTAGATAAATGATAATAGAATCTGTTAATTTGGAAAATTATAGAAATTATAAAAATCTTTATATGGAATTTGATGATGGAACAAATATTCTCTATGGCGATAATGCACAGGGTAAGACAAATATCTTAGAAGCATTATATATGTGTGGGACAGCTAAATCTCACAGAGGAAGCAAGGACAGCGAGATAATAAGATTTGGTAAAAATGAATCTCATATCAAATTAATTGTTAAGAAGAATGATGTTCCATATAGGATTGATATCCATCTTAAAAAATCAAAGTCTAAAGGAATTGCCATAAATGGTATGCCGATTAAGAAAGTCAGCGAGCTGTTTGGCATAGTTAATGTAATATTCTTTTCACCGGAAGATTTAGCTATTATTAAAAATGGTCCTGCTGAAAGAAGAAAATTCATTGATATGGAATTATGCCAGATTGATAAATTCTATGTTCATAATATCGTTAATTACAACAAGATTTTAACCCAGCGTAATAAGCTTCTCAAGGATTTAAGCTTTAATTATGACGATAGTCTGTATGCCACATTAGACATATGGGATATGCAATTAGCAGATTATGGTAATAAAATCATAAAAAGGCGGGAAGAATTTATACATCAGATAAATGAAATCATTTGCGACATACATAACAGATTATCTGGTGGCAGGGAAAGTATTCATCTGGTATATGAACCAAATACGATATATGAAAATCTATTAAAAGAGATTACAGACAGCCGCAACAGGGACATAAAACTTAAGACAACCACAGTTGGTCCACATAGAGATGATTTAGGATTTTATATAAAAGATATGGATATCCGCAAATATGGAAGTCAGGGACAGAAGAGAACAGCAGCACTTTCATTAAAGCTATCAGAGATTGAACTGGTAAAGAAGATAATTAATGATGAGCCTGTATTATTGTTAGATGATGTAATGTCGGAATTAGACAGTAACAGACAGAATCAGTTAATAGAGAGTTTAGACGGAATACAGACAATTGTTACATGTACCGGATTAGACGAATTTATAGAAAATAGAGTAAAAGTAAATAAAATTTATAGAATTATAAATGGAACATATAAACTGTATGAGGAGGTCAAGAACGAAAAATGAGTGAAAACAGTAACGTAGACAATCAATATGGAGCAGATCAGATACAGATACTAGAGGGACTTGAAGCTGTAAGAAAAAGACCTGGTATGTATATCGGAAGCACATCATCTAAAGGTTTACATCATCTTGTATATGAGATAGTAGATAACTCTGTAGATGAAGCACTTGCAGGATATTGTTCGGAAATTGATGTACAGATTAATGCAGATAACTCAATAACTGTAAAGGATAACGGAAGAGGTATCCCTGTCGGAATAAATCATAAGGCAGGACTTCCGGCAGTAGAAGTAGTATTTACGATTCTTCATGCAGGTGGAAAGTTCGGTGGTGGAGGATACAAGGTATCCGGAGGACTTCACGGTGTAGGTGCATCAGTAGTTAACGCACTTAGTGAATGGTTAGAAGTTACTGTCTGCAGAGAGGGTAAGATTCACAGACAGAGATACGAAAGAGGTCATTCGACAGGCCCACTCACGGTAATTGGAGAATGTCCTATAGAGCAGACTGGTACAAGTGTAACATTTTTACCTGATAAAGAGATATTTGAAGAGACGATTTATGATTATGATGTATTGAAGATAAGATTAAGAGAGATGGCTTTTCTTACTAAGAATCTTAAGATTATCCTTAGAGATGACAGAGAAGAAAAGAAAGAGAAAGTATTTCATTACGAAGGCGGTATAAAGGAATTCGTAACTTATTTAAACAAGGGCAAACAGCCATTATATCCGGAGATAATCTACTGTGAGGGAACCGTTAACGGAGTAGCAGTCGAAGTTGCATTGCAGCATAATGATTCATATACAGAAAATGCATATGGTTTCGTTAATAATATAAATACACCTGAAGGAGGAACTCACATCGAGGGCTTTAAGCGTGCCATTACAAAGACATTTAATGATTACGCAAGAAGTAATAAATTATTAAAAGACAGTGAGCAGAACCTTACAGGTGAAGATATAAGAGAGGGACTTACGGTAATAGTAAGTGTCAAGATTGAAGAACCACAGTTCGAGGGACAGACTAAGCAGAAGCTTGGTAATACAGAGGCAAGAAGTGCTGTAGAATCAGTAGTATCAGAGAAATTAACATATTTCCTTGAGCAGAATCCTAACGTAGCGAAACTTATCTGTGAGAAATCAATCTTAGCGCAGAGAGCAAGAGCTGCAGCCAGAAAGGCAAGAGATTTAGCTAGAAGAAAAACAGCATTAGAGGGTGCAAGCCTGCCGGGTAAATTAGCAGACTGTTCAGATAAGAATCCTGAAAACTGTGAGATATATATAGTCGAGGGAGACTCAGCCGGAGGTTCAGCTAAGACAGCACGTTCAAGAGCAACCCAGGCTATACTTCCACTAAGAGGTAAAATCTTAAATGTTGAAAAGGCAAGATTAGACAGAATACTTGGTAATGCCGAAATTAAGGCAATGATTACAGCATTTGGTACAGGAATACATGAAGATTTCGATATTTCAAAATTAAGATATCATAAGATAATAATTATGACCGATGCCGATGTAGACGGTGCTCATATTGCAACATTACTTTTAACATTTTTCTATAGATTTATGCCTGATCTGATAAGAGAAGGACACGTATATCTTGCACAGCCACCTCTTTACAAATTAGAAAAGAATAAGCAGGTATGGTATGCATACAGTGATGAAGAACTTAATAAGATTCTGTCAGAAGTAGGAAGAGACCAGAATAATAAGATTCAGCGTTACAAAGGTCTTGGTGAGATGGATGCAGAGCAGTTATGGGAGACAACAATGGATCCTGAGAAGAGAATACTGTTAAGGGTTGCCATCGATGAGGAAAGCCAGTCAGAGATAGATTTGACATTCACAACTCTTATGGGTGACCAGGTAGAGCCAAGAAGAGAGTTCATTGAAGCAAATGCAAAATATGTATCTAATTTAGATATCTAGCCTTAAAATTAATCGCAGGTCAAAATATGAAATTTTGCCCGCGATTTCTACGACACAAACGTCGTAGAAATAATGATTTGTATTAAAAATGAATTACTAACTATAAAAAGGAAAGGTAGTAAATAATATAATGGACGAAAAAGAATTTGATAAAATCCATGAGGTTGATTTAAAAAAGACTATGGAAAAATCTTATATCGATTATGCCATGAGTGTTATTGCAGCCAGAGCATTACCAGATGTAAGAGACGGTTTGAAACCGGTTCAGAGAAGAGTATTATACTCGATGATAGAATTAAATAATGGTCCTGATAAACCACATCGTAAATGCGCCCGTATCGTAGGTGACACAATGGGTAAATATCACCCACATGGTGACAGCTCTATCTATGGTGCGTTGGTTAATCTTGCACAGGAATGGTCAACCAGATATCCACTCGTAGATGGACATGGTAACTTCGGTTCAGTCGATGGAGATGGTGCGGCTGCCATGCGTTACACAGAGGCAAGACTTAGCAAGATTTCCATGGAAATGCTAGCAGACATTAATAAAAATACAGTTGATTTTGTTCCAAACTTTGATGAGACAGAGAAGGAGCCAACTGTATTACCTGCACGTTTTCCAAACCTTTTAGTAAATGGTACAAGTGGTATTGCCGTAGGTATGGCTACAAATATACCACCACATAACCTTAGAGAGACAATCAATGGTGTCGTTAAGATTATCGACAACAGAATTGAAGATAAGGAAACACAGATTGAAGAGATTCTTGATATCGTAAAAGGTCCTGATTTTCCTACAGGAGCTACGATATTAGGAACAAGAGGAATAGAAGAAGCCTACAGAACCGGACGAGGAAAGATAAAAGTACGTGCGGTTACTAATATTGAGCCAATGGAGAATGGTAAGAACAGAATCGTTGTCACAGAACTTCCATATATGGTTAATAAGGCAAAACTTATAGAGAAGATTGCAGAACTCGTTAAGGAGAAGAAAGTGGACGGTATCACAGATTTAAGAGATGAGTCTGATAAGTCAGGAATGAGAATTGCAATCGAACTTAGAAGAGATGTTAATCCTAATATAGTTTTAAATCATTTATATAAACATACCCAGCTTCAGGATACATTCGGAGTAATTATGCTTTCATTAGTTGATAACCAGCCAAGGGTACTCAACTTATATGAGATGCTTAATTATTATTTAATCCATCAGGAAGATGTAGTAACCAGAAGAATTAAGTATGATTTAAATAAAGCAGAAGAGCGAGCACATATTTTACAGGGCTTAATGATAGCACTTGATAATATCGATGAAGTTATTAAGATTATCAGAGGTTCGAGAACAACCCAGATAGCTAAAGACAGTCTGATGGAAAGATTTGAATTAACAGATGCACAGGCACAGGCTATCGTAGATATGCGACTCAGGGCATTGACAGGTTTAGAAAGAGAAAAACTTGAAAATGAATTAAGAGAGCTTGAGATAAAGATTGCTGAATTAAAGGCAATTCTTGCTGATGAGAAGAAATTATTAGGTGTAATCAGAGAAGAAATATTAGTAATCAGAGATAAATATGGTGATGACAGAAGAACATCCATCGGATATGATGAAGATGATATTTCTGTTGAAGATTTAATTCCTAATGAGAATACAGTAATTGCAAGAACTAATCTTGGTTACATCAAGAGAATGACTGTAGATAATTTCAAGAGTCAGAATCGTGGTGGCAAGGGAATTAAGGGAATGCAGACAATTGATGATGATTACATAGTAGACCTGCTTATGACATCTACGCATCATTATCTGATGTTCCTTACAAATATGGGTAAAGCCTACAGATTAAAGGCATACCAGATACCGGAGGCAGGAAGAACAGCCAGAGGTACAGCTATAATTAACCTTATGCAGCTTCAGCCTGGCGAGAAGATTTCAGCCGTAATTCCAGTTAAGGAATTCAGTGACAGAAAATTCTTATTTATGACAACTAAGAATGGTATCGTTAAAAAGACACCATTAATAGACTTTGCAAATATGAGAAAAACAGGACTTCAGGCCATCAATCTTAAAGATGATGATGAGCTTATCGAAGTTAAGACAACTAATAATAACAGAGATATCTTCCTTGTGACGAAATATGGTATGTGTATCAGATTTAATGAGAAAGATGTCAGAAAAACAGGCCGTACTTCAATGGGTGTTATAGGTATGAATCTTGAGCCGGGCGATGAAATAGTCGGTATGCAGATGAATAACCAGGGTGACTCATTGTTAATAGTATCAGAGAATGGTCTTGGAAAGAGAACATCAATTGATGAATTTAAACTTCAGAAACGTGGTGGTAAAGGCGTAAGATGTTACAGAATTAATGATAAAACAGGATATGTTGTAGGTGTTAAGGCTGTAAATGACGACCATGAGATTATGATGATTACAAATGAGGGAATCATTATACAGTTCAAGGTTAATACGGTTTCGGAAATTGGCAGAAATACATTTGGTGTCAAATTAATTAACATCGATAAAGACGAAAATATTAAAGTTGCCAAGATTGCAAAAGTAAGAGATAACCCACGAGATATAGAAGATAAGATAGTTAAACTTATCGATGATGATTCAAAGAGTGAGAATAATACTTCAACGGAAGCTTCTGAAAATGCAGATAATACAGAAAATGAATAGAATTAAGAATGCATAAGTGAAGATATTATAGATAAGAACTCTAAAGAATAAAATTAGAATAAATTATTTTTGTGGCTGTGTGTATACACAGCCACTTCATAAATAAAAATATATGATTAGCTATGTATCAGTTAAAATTTCTGAATATATCAAGAATAAATATAAAAAATACAAGGAAAGGATATGCAGTTCTGACTTAAGTAGGTCAGACATAATGAGAAATATCATAAGCATCAGGTATAGAGATGAGAGAATTAAACGTATCAGTAATTACTGATAATATTAAAGAAATGTGTATTGAAGCAAATCATTTTCTGTCACCGGATATGGCAGAAGCAATGAAGCAGGCACAGCAGAACGAAAAGTCACCGCTTGGAAAGCAGATCCTTGGACAGCTTCAGGAAAATCTTGAGATAGCCGCACAGGATATGATCCCGATCTGTCAGGATACCGGAATGGCGGTTGTATTTCTGGAAGTGGGTCAGGATGTGCATCTGACAGGGGGCAATGTGGAAGATGCCGTCAACGAAGGTGTCAGACAGGGATATGTGGACGGTTATCTGCGAAAATCTGTGGTGAAGGATCCCATTTACCGGGAGAATACGAAGGATAATACACCCGCGATCATTCATTATAGTATTGTTCCGGGGGATCGTGTCAGGATAACCGTGGCACCGAAGGGATTTGGCAGTGAGAATATGAGCAGAGTATTTATGCTCAAGCCCGCAGACGGAATAGAAGGCGTGAAGAACGCAATCCTGACGGCGGTAAAGGATGCAGGACCGAATGCGTGCCCTCCTATGGTAGTCGGAGTGGGCATTGGCGGTACTTTTGAAAAATGTGCATTGATGGCGAAGAAGGCATTGACACGTCCGGTGGATGAACATTCGGAGATACCCTATGTGAGGGAACTGGAAGAAGAGCTGCTGGAGAAGATTAATAAAACAGGCATCGGACCGGGAGGACTGGGCGGATCAACCACAGCACTGGCGGTCAATATTAGTACATATCCCACACATATAGCGGGATTGCCGGTAGCTGTAAACATCTGTTGCCATGTCAACAGGCATGCAGTTAGAGAGATCTGAAGTAAAGATGTCCGGATATTATAATAATTGGAGTGTAAGCGACATGGATAAATATGTAAAAGTACCTCTCAGCGATGAAGATGCCCGCTCTCTGAAATCAGGAGATTATGTATATCTGACAGGGACCATCTATACAGCCCGGGATGCGGCGCACAAGAGAATGCAGGAAGCTCTGGACAGGGGAGAAGCACTTCCTATAGGAATGAAAAATAACGTAATCTACTATATGGGACCGTCTCCGGCGAGAGAAGGCCGTCCTATAGGGTCTGCAGGCCCGACAACAGCCAGCAGAATGGATAAATATGCACCGGGATTATTGGATCTGGGACTGAAGGGGATGATCGGAAAAGGAAAAAGGTCACAGGAAGTCCGGGATGCCATTGTAAGAAACGGAGCGGTATACTTTGCAGCCGTAGGTGGTGCAGGAGCACTTTTGTCCCGCGCAATTACTTCTTCTGAGGTCATTGCATATGATGATCTTGGAACAGAAGCTATCCGTAAACTGACCGTAAAGGACTTTCCTGCGATTGTAGTAATTGACGCAGAAGGTAATAACCTGTATGAAACGGCGGTAAAAGAATATAACGAAGAGTAGACTGGGGCGGACTATGTATAGAATCATACTGATGGTGGTAAGACTGTTCTATAAGGTGCCGTATTATCTGATTCGGATATGGTGGCTGGGAACCAGAAAGAATTTTGACCTGGAAAAGAACTATGCATTTATCAAAAAGGTAACAAAAGCGGCAAACCGTGCCGGAAGAGTAACCATAGAGAGCTATGGTGTGGAAAATATTCCGAAAGAAAACGGGTTTATCTTTTTCCCAAATCATCAGGGAATGTTTGATGCACTTGTGTTTCTGGAGTCCTGCCCGGTTCCTTTCTCTGTAGTCTATAAGAAAGAAGTAAGCAATGTAATCCTGTTAAAACAAGTATTTCGGGCATTGCACGCGATTGCCATAGACAGAGAAGACATTAAGCAATCGCTTCAGGTGATCAATCAGATGACAGAAGAAGTAAAGCAGGGCAGAAACTTTCTGA
>OLYJ01000262.1_pt1 | contig 20939 bp, 15 predicted proteins | sample 1674121 | NCBI WGS metagenome assembly OLYJ01 (sample SAMEA103958146, study PRJEB25191) | human gut metagenome | reverse complement strand
ACGGCCAGATCCCGGTTCACCAGCGGGAAGCGGGGCAGGGGTTCAAAAGTCAGCTCTTCCTTTTCCGTCCGGTGAAGCGCTTCAAAATCCAATTCCGCCATATATACTGGCTGCTTGATGGAGAAGCTGCTCAGCACATCCGGGTGGAACTGGCCCATCTCCCCCAATTTGGTGTTTCCGCTGTAGATCTCGGCACCGCGGCCGGGCTGATAGCAGGGCGCGCCTCCCTTTCTGAAGGAGACCTCCGGTACCCGGAGCTTGTCTAGCAGAGTTTCGATCACACCCTTGAGGGTGAAGAAGCTTTCACTGTCGCCAAAGAAGGCCAGACCGACTTTTTTATGTTCCTCAGGCAGTTCTCCACCTAGATCCAGATGAATGTTGCCTACCTCCATAAACCGGCCATACCCTGTTTTGCGGTTAAGATTTCGGGCTACGGAATCCAGCATGCCCATATACAGGGTGGTACGCATAAGGCTCTGATCCTCTCCAAACGGGTTCAGCAGCCGCACGGCCTTATTGCGGGTATCCTCAGGAGCGAAGCAAAGGTTCTTCAGAGCCGTAGGACCGGTGAAGTTGTAGTTGTACATTTCCAGACAGCCGCAGCTTACCAGAATGTCCTTGATCCTGTCTTCCAGCAGATACACCGGTGCAATGGAACCCTGGACGGTATCTCCATGCATAAGTACGGGCGGAATATTTTCAAAGCCATAGACCCGGCCTACTTCCTCGGCAATGTCATGGTCGGCTTCAATTCCCTTCTCGATATCCGTCCGGTAATGAGGCAGCACGATATCCATGGTTTTGCCCTGCGGGGTGCAGCCCAGGTGAATGGGAGCCAGCAGCGCGGCCATCTGTTCTCCGGAGAAGCGGGTGTTCAGCAATCGGTTTACATGGTCTATATCGACGGTAACCACTTTGGGGGAAAGGTCGGCGTTGCAAACGTCAATGGGTTCTCCCACTACTTTGCCGGCATGAAGCTTGGCCATAAGCTCTATGCAGCGTTCCAACGCCAGATATGCATTGACGGGTTCCACACCCTTGACAAATCTGGCGGAAGCATCCGTGCTGTGACGGAGTTTTTTAGCAGTATGCCGGATATTGCTGGCTTTGAATACAGCGGATTCAAAGAATACGGCTTTGGTTTCGGGAGTGATTTCGGAGTTGAGGCCGCCCATGACGCCCGCTACACCTACGCCTTTTTCCGGGTCGGCAATAAGGAGCATATCCTTGTCCATGATCCGCTCCTTGTTATCCAGAGTGGTTACCTTCTCTCCTTCTGCGGCATTACGCACCACAATGTGTCCACCACTGATGCAGCTCAAATCAAAGGCATGCATGGGGTGGCCATATTCCATGAGCACATAGTTGGTGATGTCTACAATATTGTTGATGGGCCGCATGCCCATCATTCTCAACCTACGCTGCATCCACACGGGGGCAGGTTCGATGACAATGTCCTTCATAACGCGGCCGCAGTACCGGGGGCAAAGCTCTGTATTTTCCACGGTGACAGAGGCATAGTCTGCTGCATCGCCCTCGCCGGGGATGTGGGGCAGGACCGGCTCCCGCATAGTCTGCCCCAGGGCCGCAGCCGCTTCTCGGGCAAGGCCGATAATACTGTTGCAGTCGGGGCGGTTGGGCAATACCGCAAAGTCAAAGATCACATCGTCCCGCCCCAGAGCCTTGGCAATATCCATGCCCAGGGGCGTGTCTGCCGGAAGGATCAGGATACCGTCTACGCCGGCTCCGGGGAATTCGGATTCCGTCAGGTTAAATTCCTGACCGGAGCAGAACATGCCATAGCTTTCCACTCCGCGGATGTTGGCCACGGTGAATTCCTGAGAACCGATTTTGGCTCCGGCATAGGCAACGGGCACCACGGCGCCCTCAAACACGTTTTTGGCATTGGTCAGGATCTGAGCGGTTTTGTCCCCCAGATCCACCTGGCATACGGTGAGTTTATTGGCATTGGGATGGGGCTCCATTTTCAGGATCTTTCCGGTAATGACGCCGGAAACCCCATTGAGCTCCTTTTCATAACCGTCCAGTTCAAAGCCCCGCCACATCATTTTTTCAATGAATTCCTGGTCGGTAACGTTAAAGTCTATATATTCACAAAGCCATGATTTGGGTAAACGCATAAATAACCTCTCTTTCTGCTTCTTTTAGAACTGGCGGAGGAAGCGGGCGTCATTTTCATATTCGTAGCGGATGTCGCTGATGCCGTATTTCAGGCTGGTCACCCGATCCACTCCGATGCCAAAGGCAAAGGCACTCCATTCTTTGGGGTCCAGACCGCAGTTCTCCAACTCGTGGGGGTTGGTCATGCCGCAGCCCAAAATCTCTATCCAGCCGGTGCCTTTGCATACCCGGCAGCCCTTGCCGCCGCAGAGGGTACAACTCATATCCAGTTCGGCCGAAGGCTCCGTGAACGGGAAGTAGGAGGGACGCAGCCGGGTCTTCACGTTTTCTCCAAACAGGGCTTTAATAAAGGTATCCAGTGTACCCTTCAGGTTGGCCAGATTCAGGTTCTTATCCACTACAAAGCCTTCAATCTGCATGAACACGGGGCTGTGAGAAGCATCTACTTCATCCACCCGGAATACCCGGCCCGGCATCAGGAAGCGGAAGGGAGGTTTAAAGGTTTTCAGCGCCCGTATCTCACAGGGGGAGGTGTGGGTCCGCAGGAGCACCTTGTCATTGATGTAGAAGGTATCCTGCATATCCCGGGCTGGGTGATCCAGGGGCAGATTCAAAAGGGTGAAATTATTGTCATCCAGTTCGATCTCCGGGCCGTCAAACACTTCAAACCCCATGCCAACCAGCGCATCCCGAATAGTCCGATATGTCTGGGTCATGGGGTGCAGGCTTCCCAGCGGCTGGGGCATGATGCCCGGCTCCGTTACGTCCAGGGCTTCCCGCTTAAACTTCAGCTCCTGCGCCTTGCGGCGGAAGGCTTCTTTCTTTTCTTCCATGGCGGCTGCCAGCTCCGCCTTGGTTTTATTCACCTCGGCACCCATACGGGAGCGCTCTTCCTTGGAGATTTGCCCCATAGTGCGCAGAATGGCCGTCAGTTCTCCGCTTTTGCCAAAGAGCTGCTGCTGCAGGTCGCTGAGTTCCTGCTCTTCCTTCAGGCCGCTGAGCTTTTCCAGAGCCGCTGCCTTGATCTGTTCCAATCGCTTGTCCATGCTTGTCCTCCTTACATATGAATCCAATACTTTTTCATGTGCCAACCCCAAGAGAGGAGGCGCTTGTATTTTCGGGTATATAAAAGCGCTCCGTCCAAAGGGACGAAGCGCTCGTGGTACCACCCAAATTCGTTCGGGCGCAGGCCCGAACCTCTCTGCGCTGTAACGGGCGCCCCCGTTGCCGACTACCGGAACAATATCTGTTCTTTCCCCGGCACCGCTCACGGGTGAATCTGTATCCCTTTCCCGGCGCTCCTTTTCACCTTGCGGAGCTCTCTTTGGCAGAGTCCGGGTACCTTTCCCGTTCGCAGCGTGTACGTATCCAATACAAAATTATTTTACCACCCGGCATCCTGTGCCGTCAAGCACCAAATGCACGGTTCCTGCTTCTGCCGTGGAAACATAGGGGATATCCGCTTCCCTCAGTCGTTGGAGCAGCTGAGGAGAAGGGTGGCCATACCCATTGTTGCGACCTACGCTGAGCAATACCAGTTCCGGGTCTGCCGCTTGGAGAAACCATTCCCCTGTAGCCGTGTCGGCTCCATGGTGCGCTGCCTTGAGCACTGTGCAGTCAAGAGCGGAAAGGGGATAAAGGCTCAGCAGCAGGTTTTCTGTTTCCAGAGTGGCATCGGCGCAAAGCAGAAGGGAACTGATCCCATATTCCACACGCACCACTGCGGAAGCATCATTGTCATCCCCCATGGCTCGATCTGAGAAAGGAGAAAGAAACTTTACCATTACGCCTGCATCAAAATCGGCCGTATCCCCGCTCCAGGGACGCAAGGGGGACAGATTCTGTCTCTTTAGCTGGCGGAGCAGGGCAGGCGGATAGCCCGATTCTCCGCCGGTAAGGTACACCTGCTTCACGGGGAACTTCTCCAGCAGGGCAGCTGCGCCGCCGGCATGATCTGCATGGCAGTGGGTCAGCAGCAGTATGTCCAACTCTTTTATGTCAAGCGCTCGTAAGGCGGCGATCAGAACACCGGATGTATTCTCGCTGCCCGTATCCACAAGAAGGCTTTTTCCACCCGGGGAAAGCAGCAGCAAAGCGTCTCCCTGCCCCACGTCCAGCATATACAGGTTCAATGCGCCGGGAACGGCAGGGGAGAGAGCGGGGATGACAATCTGTTCCCGGGGACGCAGCAGAAAATACCACAGCCCCAGCAGCAACAGCACCACCGCCAACAGGGCGGCAATGGCCAGACCAAAGCTGCGGCGGACTCTTTTCTCCATGAGGGCCTCCTTGTGCAAAAATGGTTGCTTGAAGAAAGTTTTTTTGTTATACTCCAAAGAAAACGGAGGGCATCGGTATGGGCGGAAAGATCAAAGGATACAAAACCATATGCTGGATCGTATTGGGCGTTACTTTGGCGCTGGGATTACTCAGCTGGCTGTTGCTGCCGGAAAGCTGTCTGGCTCCCTTTGCCTCCCCCGAGGATCCCGGGGCGTATATGGATAAGCTTTCGGCGGTATTGAGCCTGGCGGCAGTGGGGCTGGGCTTTGACGCGGCTTTTTACTTTACCAGAGGCCGCTCGGTCTATTTCCTGCTGAGTCTGGCCGGACTGGTGCTGGAGGTTTGCCTGCTGGCGGCCAACCTGTTTTGAATCTGCATTATTCCATAAAGACGGCAGAGTACCAGTTTTCTTCCGGCTTGCCTTCGTTATCCAAAGCGTACAGAGGCAGAGAAAACTTCTTTACCGTGGCAAAAACATCTATGCCCACACTGTGGAAAGCCGGACGGGCCATGGAACGGTGGCGGCAGGGTACGCCGGTTGCGGCGCCGCATTCCTCACACAGGTTGCAGTCACTGAGGGAAAAGGCAAAATAGTACCCTTCGTGGAAGGCTTTGACTTCCAGAGCATAGGAGACCTGTTGGGAAAGGTGCCGGTCATGGGTATGGACAATAAGTCCCCATTTATACCGGGAAAACATCTCTTTATACTGCTCCATAGTCACGTTGCTGGCCGAAGGACAGGTATAATTCTTTCCCCATTCCGGGCAGCCAAACATGCATTTGAGCAAAGAACGGCTGTCAAACACGATATCCTCGATGGAAAAGGCGACTACATGCGCGGCTCCCTGTTTTCAATCCTGCTTCTATATAAGGCAGTGCCTTTTGCTGATACTCGTTCATTTTGATCTCCTGTGCGTATTGTGAAAAAAGCGCCCCAACGGACGCTTTTTAATTTTGCTGCGATTCTTCCATTGCCAAAGAACGCAGCCGGTGGGAAACGGCCTGCATATCCTTGGCGGAATAGGGGGTCTCCGCTTCCTTCTCCTGACGGCAGCGGAGCAGTTCCACATAAAGCACCGCCTCCACCGTATGGCGGCCCAAGTCATCCAGGCGGCTGTACCCCTCCAGCAGCTCCCGGCGGCTCCTATCCAGAAATACGCTCAGATCCGAAGTGACCGCCTGTATGTCCAGAACCTTGCACATGGCTACTACGATCTCATAGGAAGAACCTTTCAAATCGTTGTTCAGAGCCGTTACCACCGTGGATAGGGGAATACCTGCCTGTAAGGCAAACTGCCTTACAGAACGGTACTGCCTATGGATCTCCTGGCGAATAAGCTGCGTTAGTTCGTTTAAATTCATAATATGTACGATACCACGTTTATGAGAAAATATCAATTATTGGGGAAAGATGTCTCACGCTTCTGCTGTTCATACAACAGGGCCTGGATCACTGCATCCATGGAGCGCACTCCGTGATCATCCAGCTCTTTGAACTTCTGCGCCGCGGGCAGATCCTGTGCGGCCAGCGAGCGGTTCACCATGGGCAGAGGTACCCCCAGCTTGGCATAGATAGCCGCTGCAGTTTCAAAACGGGCCGTTTCAATGCCATGATTCAGGATGCTGTTGAGCGTGGATTGGGGAATGCCCAGCTCTTTTGCCAGCCGGTTTACCGAGCCGTATTGCTCAGTGATCCGCTGCAGCAGCAGTAAGGTTTCGTCTTTCATATCCATAAATCCCATAAAAAGTTATCACATATATATAGATAAGTATAGCCGATTGCACGGTATAAAGTCAATATGTTAGTTGAATTATCTTTTACCGATAATAATAATCGAAAAAAACGGCCGTTTCCGGCCAGGGGCAGTTGATTTACTCGGGCAGAATGTCAAAAACAGTCAACAGCCCGTCTTTTACATAAAAGCGAACGTCAAAGCCTGCATAAGCAAAACCGTAGGGACAATCCTTGTCTTCCAGATAGGCGGGGCGTGGATCCAGAGCCAGGGATTCCAGCAGCGGGCGGCGCTTTTCCGCTGGCAGGCGTTCCAGTAATGCTTCCGGGCAATGAACCTGCACCCGGTCTTCCCGGTGGGCATCGGCAAAGCCGCCCTTAGCTTCCGGGTGGCTGTCTGTAAAGGGCAGATAAGGCTTGATATCGAAGATGGGGCTGCCGTCCATAAGATCGGCGCCGCCTACCAACAGTACACAGCCTTGCCCGGGTCGCTTTTCTATGGCCAATAACTCTACGGAGCTAAGTCCGATCGGATTGGGACGAAAAGGGGAACGGGTAGCAAATACACCCATGCGCTTGTTTCCACCCAGCCGTGGGGGCTTTACCATGGGAGACCAGCCCTCCTGGTGCACCTCACTGAAGCCCCACAGCAGCCAAAGGTGGGAATATCCGTCCAGCCCACGCAGCGCGTTTTCATCCCGGTAGGGGGGCTCAAAAATGATGACGGAACGTTGCTCAGGCACTAACCCGCTTTGCCGGGGAATGCCGAATTTAGAGGTAAAGTCGCTTTGTATCCGGGCGATCACCCGCAGAGTCATATCCATATCGGTCTCTGAAAATCAGGCCGGGGCAGCAGGCAAGCCGACCCCCGGCCTGAATATGTACGGTTTACTTTACAGCAATGGCTTCCACTTCCACCAGACCGCCTGCGGGAAGAGCAGCGACCTCCACACAGGAGCGGGCGGGGCAGTCCTGGGGGAAGTACTCGGCATAAATGGCATTGACAGCCTTGAAATCACTCATATTCTTGACGAATACAGTGGTCTTGACCACGGTTTGCAAACTGGCGCCTGCGGCTGTAAGCACGGCTTTCAGGTTTTCCAGGGCCTGACGGGCTTGGGCTTCCACGCCTTCAGGGAGCTTGCCGGTGGCCGGATCAATGCCCAGCTGACCGGAGGTAAACACCAGACTGTCGGTAGTTACGGCATGGCTATAAGGGCCGATGGCAGCGGGGGCATTGGGGGCGGTAACGGTTTTCTTCATAAAACAATACACTCCAATCTTTTTCTTTCAGTATAGCATAAAAGTCCGCCTGCGGGAACAGCTAAATTGAAATATACCGCATGGGGGTATTAAAAAGAGAGAACTTGAAATTGCCTCCGGCAGGCATCTGGGCCCCTGTGTTCGGACGATCTGGCCGGAGGAACTCTACATATTTAGCATAACAAGTTAAATGACCTGTGTCAATCTCGTAACGACACTGTAAGAAGGTTTAATGATTGGGGCACACTCTATACAATGATACGGAACGGGGGTGCAGCCATTGAAGAAGGAATATAAGCCGCTGTATGAAAAATTCGGATTGAACGTGGTATATTACCGGAAACAAAAAAACTGACACAATTGCAGCTGGCGGAACTGGTAGATATTGACCGCAGCCACATAAGTGCCATTGAACTGGGGAATGTGGGCGTATCCTTTGATGTAATATTTAAGCTTTGCGAGGTGCTGGAGATCACACCAAAGGAACTGTTTGACTTTCGGTAAATACGGAAGGGGCTCTGCTGTGCCGAGAATTCCCGGCAAACGGAAAATGAGTGGGCCTTTAAGTCCTCAACGTCCTGCAAAAAGAACTTAAAAGCATATAGTGAACAGAAAACAGAGCGGCGCATATGCCGCTTTTTTGCATGAAGTAAATGTCAGATTTTTTAAAAAACAAACAAAAAGCCATCCCTTAAGGAATGGCTTTCGTTGGAGCTGGTGATGGGAGTCGGACCCATGAACCTCGTCATTACCAATGACGCGCTCTACCAACTGAGCTACACCAGCGCTGCAAGAGCTATTATACTGGCAGGGAGAAGAAAATGCAAGCTTTTTTTTGAAAAAACAGAAAATATTTTTAAGAAAAAAGAAAGCATCCTTTTTCTCCCCGCAGTTTTCAAGTAAAACAGGCTTTTTATTCCATAGCAGCGCCGATGGCTGTAATGAATCCGGCGTTTTCGGGCACGGTGAAATGTACGTTGTGCAAGGCGCTGACCTGTTCCAAAATGGCAGGCACTCCGGGGAAGGAGGCAATGGTGCCTACAATGAGCACCTTGCGGGTGAAACTGCCTTTTACTGCAAAGGCGGCCATTACACCAATGCTCTGGAACACCAGATTATAAATACCCAGGGCTCTGTCCTCTGTAAGTGTCTGCGCATTGAGCTTGCCGAAGTTGGCTACGGTGGTCTCCGGCTTCAGGTTGGAAACGGTACCGGAGGAAACATCTTTCAGTACCAGATCCACCCGTGTCAGATCTCCCTTGGAAGCAAAGTCGTAAAATTGCTGCATGTTGTCAGTACCGCACATAGCCCGGCTCATGCCAAGAAGCATGCCGCCACCCAGACCGGTGCCGCCCAGATGCCGGGAAAAGAGGGGATTCACCAACAGGAAAGAAGTGCCCGTACCAACGCTCACCACCAGACTGTTGTGTACATGAGCATACTTTCGTGCTCCGCGTGAAAGAGCGTTGAATTCCTCTACGCGGGTGGTAGGAAGACCGCGAACGTTCCCGTCTATGCCAAAAGCGCCTACACCGGTAAGGGCGACCCGTTTTACACCGTTCAGACCGATCCGGTCCAGGGCTTCGTCAAGAGTCTCCGTGTCTTCTTTTTTCAGAGTACGAAGCACCTTGCCGCCCTTGACCAGAGCCAGTTTGGTGGTGCTGCCGCCAATGTCAATGCCCAGCACCAGTTCCCGGGGTTCCAGAGCAAAGTAAACGGCGGGTACCAGCACTACGGCGGCAATGATCTCAATGATGCCGTTCAGGGCGGCAATAGCAGCTACAATGCTTTGCAGAATGGTCAGTACGCTGGCTTGCTCATACCCTTCCACACCATGAATGCGGCAGTAAATCGTCATGGCGGAAAGCACCAGTACCGTGTTGGTCAGAGAACCGGCTACGGCAGCAATGCCGATGGAAAGATTTCTGGTCAGGCGGGTCTTTTTCAGTGCAGCAAAAACCAGACCGCTGACGGCTCCTACCAGCACCCGGGGGAACAGGGCAACAAACACGTTGGCAAACCCATAAGGCTGGAACCACGGCATGGCCAGCAGACAGCGGAGAATGCAGGTAAGCCCCCAAACAGCACCTACCACGGCGCCGTATTTCCACCCCAGCAGCACACCGGCCAGAATGGTGACGATGTGCAGGGTGGTGATCTCCAGGGTACCTCCTACAGTGATATAACCTGTATAAGGCACAACGGTCATGACCACGACCAATGCGCAAAGAACAGCGGCCAAAATCAGGTCGCGGAGAGACTTACGGTTTTTCATCGAAAAACTCCTTTCCGTGAAGTACCCTGATTATAGTAGAAACTTTTGTATATAGCAACCTGAAAATGGAAAAGTTCTCCCAGAAAAAGAATAGAAATCCCGGAAAAGGGCATAGTATCTTCATCAATACCGAAGGGAACCGTGTTATGAAGGAAAAGCTGTCGGATAAGGCCTTATGGGCCATTGTGGTGGGCATTCTGGCCGGAGCAATTATTCTGGTGCTGTGTCTGGCGGCGGGGGAGGGAGCCGTTTCCGGTAAGGCTTTGCTGCCTACACCGTCCGTTCATCCGACTCAAACGCCGGAGCCGACCTCTCCCGGCCCCACTGGAGTTCCGGCGGGGTACAGGCTGCCGCTGGTACCCATATGGGAAACTCCCAGTCAAACAAACGTCCCCTATTCTACCCCCGGTTCTGTGCAGGAAGCCTCCGGAGCACCGCCGGTATTGGGAGTCTATGACGATACCACCCGCACCCTCGCGGCGGCAGGCCTTCTTGCAGGAAAGCCCGTCGCCGTTTTTATGATACGGCAGAGGGAAGAAACGCTCTCCGTTCTGGGAGTAAGCCGGGAGGATTTTTCTGCGGAGGAAACACCGGCCATGACCATGGAGATGTTACTGAATAAGCTGGCAAAGAGTACGGGGGTGCAGCTTCAGGAATATATATATGTAGAGATGGAAGGATTGGAAGCTCTGATCCGGGAAACAAAGGCAGCGGATGCGTACCTTCTTCAGGAAAAAGCGGCTATGGAAGCCCAGGGAGAGGCCAGAGTCAGAGCCATGCTCCTGCTAGGAGCAGAACTTTACAGGGATCTGAAGAATATTTCTCCCTTGAAGGGACTCCTGTTGGAACGGGCGATGCGGGGCCTGTGGGGCAGCAGCCTTAACAAAAGCCAGGTATGGAAGCTGGGAGGCGCCATAAAACGCTGCAAAAACATGGAGCTTTTGTTGATCCCAGCCAACATGGAGGAAGACGAAAAAAATATTTTGAAGAATTTTTTCTCAGCCGGTTGACAGATGCGGAAAAGTTTGCTATTATAATCCTCGCGTCAAGCCTTTCGGGAGCATAGCTCAGCTGGGAGAGCACTTGCCTTACAAGCAAGGGGTCACAGGTTCGAGCCCTGTTGTTCCCACCAAAATGGCCCGGTAGCTCAGTTGGTTAGAGCGCTAGCCTGTCACGCTAGAGGTCGACGGTTCGAGACCGTTCCGGGTCGCCATTCGCTGCTATGGCTCAGGTGGCAGAGCACATCCTTGGTAAGGATGAGGTCACCAGTTCGAATCTGGTTAGCAGCTCCATAAAAAGCCTTGAAACTTGATTGTTTCAAGGCTTTTTACTTTTGCTATAAAAACGCATATATAAAAAATAAGTTCCGCGCCAAACGGCGTTCGGAGCTTATTTGCTTTTGTCGGGCTCGTCCGGAACTGGTGCATTATGCCGTCGACATCGCAGTTCAAAATATTGCACAGGTCATTTAACGTCACGGTGCTTATCGGCTTGTTATGCTTGAGACGGTCTATGAGACTGCGGCTGATGTTGAAATCCCTTATCAGCTTGTATGTCGTCATCCCTCTGTCTTTCATGGTTTTGTAAAACGGCTCATAAGTAATCACAAAATCACCTCAACGCCATTTTAATTTATGCTCAATATGTTGACAATTGTCGATATTAAATATATACGACACCGAAAGCATATGAAACGCCGATCGACAGCAATAATATTGAAATAAAGAATTTAAGACGGCTATTTATCCTCAAAATCGGTCAATTATACTAAGTATATTGTGTTTTCCTGACAGAGTGCTAATATATGATTGAGAGAATTCTGCCAAAGAGGCATAAAACACAGCCGAGGCATAAAACGGCACTGCCGTAAAAAATAATGTGTAAAAACAAAACGGAGGTAAAAAACAATGAAAACAAAGACAAAGCTTGTTTTTGTACTTGTAATGATTGCGACTCTAATTATCAGTCTGGCAGTTTATGCATTTGCAAAGACAAACACGCAAGATGGACTTGAAGCGACCATTATCACAGACAAGAAAAGCTATTCTTACAGTGATGATGTTGTAGTGAAAATTTCCGTAAAAAACACAAATGAGCGTATTGTAAAAAATGTTTCAATCGAAGGAATGATCCCGGAAGGATTAAAATTAAAAGAAGGCAATTCTTTAGAGAATCAAATCACTGAACTACAGCCGGGTGAAACCTTGGATTTGACATTTGTTGCAGTGCTTGATAAAACAGAAGAAGCAACTGATCAAGATACAACAAATCCAGATGAAACAGATCAAACAACTGATTATGAGACCACTGATCCGAATGTTACCACACCTTCGGAAGATTCTACCGTCTCAGAAAATGAAACTACTTCAACTGCGCCGGAAACAACAAGCAAAAAAGAGACCAGAACAACAATTACTGATGATGCTAAGGATACCACAGGGTACGATGGTAATTATACAAACGATAATACTAAAAATCAAGAGGTTCCAAACACAGGGGCTTCGAGATTTTCCACAGTCATATTTGTAGCACTTATTACAATTTCCGCTATAGCGATTGTCGCTTGCCGCAAAACGAGATTTAGAAAGTCGGCGAGCAAAGTGATATCAATTATAATTTGTGTTCTTATCGCTTCCTCTGGAGTTTTTGGACTTGCATTTAAAGCAGGCGCTTTTGAAAGTGACAGGAAATCTTTTGTCATCAGCGAAACTATTATGATGGATGATAAGAATTATAAGCTTTCTGGCAGGATTTCATTTGACGAACTAGCTGACGATAACATGATAGAAACAATTGATGAAGTGACAGAATCAATTATGACACTTCAGAAGAGCTATGATTACAAAAATGCCTTAACTGAGGATAAGACGACTCAGATGAAAAGGTTGTTAGAAAGATGTGAAAAACAAAAAAAAGTTAAAAACATCAGATACAGTAATGCAAATGGCGAAGTGACTTTTTTGTTTGATTATGGAAATGGCGGAGCTGGTGGTGTTGTAATAGCAAGCAAACATAACAACGATTGCTTTGCTTCTGCGTCATGCGCCGAAAATGTAAATAATTTTATCTTGCCATTATATACGAACACAAAAAAAGAAGTCGAAACAAGTGAGAACAAAAACTGGACCTTTATATTCGGGGCTTCAAAAAATGGAGATGCGGATTCATATAATTATCTTAGAGCCTTATCGAAACAATATAAAGATTTGGGCGAGAATATTAATTTTGTTAGTGAGGCTACTGTTGACTCGTATAAAAACCTCAAAAATAATAGTTTGATATATATAATATCGCACGGCTCCTTTTATGAAGGGGAATCTTATATTTGTACAAATGAAGAATCTACAAATGAAAAAGAGAACGAATATCGAAAAGATATAAAGAAGGAAAATATACAGGTATTTGTGAGCAATATAGGAGTAAAACACTTTTATATAAGATCATCATTTTTTACCAATAACTATAAGACTGATGATTTGAACAACTCGATTGTTTTGATTTCTTGTTGCTGTTTCTATGGCGACAATAATAAAGAAGACTATTCGTTTGCAAATGCTTTTAGAAAAATTGGTGTTGAATCTGTGGTCGGTTTCTGCAATTCTGTTGGTCAGACCTATGCAGAATGCTTCATGGAAAAAATTATTAGTTTTTTATCTCAAGGATATTTAGTTAAAGATGCGTTTAATAATGCTAAGAATATTCTTGGTGAAAACGAAAATGTTTTCTATGAATTGCTTGATCATTCTAATTTAAAAAAAGAAATACCGGCATATCCTATATTGAGTGGAGATTATGAGTTTGCTTTAAAAAAAGAACCAATCGAAGGTTTTGGAACTTTTATGGTAACGGTAAAAGATATAGAAACTAAGGCACCGATTGAGGGTGTTGGAGTGGGTATATATCAAGAGGAAAGTAAAGAATTAATGCGTATTTCCAAAACGGACGAAAATGGTCAATTGTCATTGGATCTACCAGAGGGCGAATATATATGTGACTTTAATCATGAGTCTTATAATAATGCTGAGATTTCTATTAAGGTAACAAGAAATACAATTACCTATTATTTTGAAGATGTTTATTTGGTTCCTAGGACTAATGCGTTTACCGGGAAAATATTGAATAGTAAAACTAAACAGCCGATATTCAATGCTGAAATTAAAGTTTTTGAAGAGAAAAATGGTGTGCAGGTTCTGATAGATACGAAAAAAACTTCATCGAACGGCGAGTTTGAATTGTCTTTGCCGAGAGGTGCGTATACATTAGAGTTCGAACACAAGGATTATGCTTCTGGATATTCCGAAATATCAATACCGGCAGACACTGGTTTGATAAAGAACTTTTATCTTGTGCCGAAAGGTTCCGCTAAGTTTTATGTTAAAGATGAGGATGGCAATAATATTTCATCAGCCTCAGTTTCTGTATATGAGAAAGAAACACTGAAACAAGTCGTTTCAAGCGTGACTGACATAAACGGACAGATATTATTTAGGAGTTTAAATGCCGGAGAGTATGTGGTGGAATTTTCAAAATCAGACTATGAAAGCAAAAAAATAAGTGTTTTAATTGAAAACAGCAAAGACACTTTCGAAACGGTCGTACTTTCCAAAAAGAAAGACCCAGGAGATTCATATGTTAAAATTTATACATTAACTGATTTTAACAAAATAGCCAGTGCTCCTAGTAAGAATTATATTTTGATGAACGATATAAATTTAAATGGAAACTCTCCATGCAATTCCATTACTTTTATGGGAACCTTTGATGGTAATGGATATTCGATAAAAAATTCAAATGGGATAATCTTTTTAGTTAATAAAGGAACAATAAAGAATTTGACTTTGGAAAATGTTAGTTACAAACTAAATGTCGGACATCAGTATGCAAGTTTTACATATGGAGTTGTTGCTCGTGATAATTACGGAACAATAAAAAACTGCATTGTGAAATCCGGGACAATAGTTGTAAACAGAGCAAATGTAGCGGCAGATGCCAATTATTGGACAGAACTTTTCTTTGGAGGAATTGCCGGTAGAAACAAGGAGGCGGGTGTTATAGAGGACTGTATTAATTCTGCCAATATTACAATCAACGGAACAGGAGCAGCAATAATTGGAGGAATTGTAGCATCAAATGACGGCACGATTCGTCATTGTTTGAACACTGGAAATCTTTGCTGCTATGTAATTGGTGGGGTGAATCCTCCCGTAGCCTATGTTCAAAGTGGAGTTTCGGGAATTTCAAGTCGAGGAACAGTAGTTAATTGTGGCAATGCTGCTAATAAAATGGAAGCGACGGTTAGCGGTGCAAATAATCCATCGGCATTTTTGGATATAATCGGAAATAGAAATATTACTGGAGTTAACTATGCTTATGATGGAATGACCTATGAGGTGAACAATTATTATGTACCCAGCAGTGCGTATCTGTGTAAAGAAAATGTTACTTTTGCTGATAATACGATTATAAGGAAAGAATGGAACTATAATTTTTAAAACTTTTGATGACCACCAACCATATCCCCGCCAAGCAGACCATCCCTTTCAAAAAATAAATTAACTTCCCGGCGGGGAATTCGCGGGGCGGCGTCCGGTTTGCGCGCCGCTCCTTTTGATACCGAAAACTGCACATTTCTTATAGCTGCCGTCGGACTCCCGTCCGGCGGTTCGCTTTTTGTCTGCATTTATGACCTAACTCGCCGCCGCATTTCTGCAATTTTTGAGCACCTTGCCCTTTTTTCAAAATCTATGGATTTAACTTCCGCTTTGTGCTAAAATGCCTTTTGTGTTGTGTTTGGAAATCCAAATGGTTAATGATAAGCGCGGCACCTGTGTGCAATTCTCTGTTGGGGGAACGAAAATGAAAAGGATAGGATATAAACATACGGTTGCGGCGAGCTTTACGGCGTTCGTCGTTCAGGCGGTCGTCAACAATTTCGCGCCGCTGCTGTTTTTGACCTTTCAGGCGCAGTACGGTATAGAGCTCTCGAAAATAACCGTTTTAATCACTGCGAACTTCTTTATTCAGATATTTGTTGATTTAACTGCGGTGCTGTTCGTTGACCGCATCGGCTACCGCGCTTCAACGGTGCTCGCCCATGCGATGTGCGCGACGGGTCTTATTTTCATGACGATTCTGCCGGAGATACTGCCCTCGGCTTTCGCTGGACTGCTCATCTCCGTGTTCTGCTACGCGGTCGGAGCGGGTCTTTTGGATATCACGATAAATCCGATAGTCAACTCCTGCCCGTCAACAAATTCCAATCAGCTGCTCTGCCTGCTCCATTCGTTCTATTGCTGGGGCAGCGTCGCGGCGGTCGGCATATCCACTCTGTTCTTCGCCCTGTTCTCGACGGATAATTGGAAGATAATGTCGCTGATATGGGCAATTCTCCCGATAGTCAACGCCGTTATGTTCGCCCGTGTGCCTATAGCGCCCGTCGTCGGCGAGGACGAGGAGAAGCTCTCGATAAAGGATATGCTCAAGACCAAGGCGTTTTGGATATTCATGGTGCTCATACTCTGCGCCGGTTCGAGCGAACAGGCGGTCAGCCAGTGGGCTTCGACTTTCGCCGAAAAGGCGCTCGGACTCACAAAGACCGTCGGCGATTTGGCGGGTCCCATGCTCTTCTCGATCCTTATGGGCGTGTCGCGCTTTATGTACGGCAAGTTCGGCAACAGAATAAATCTCGATTCAATGATGCTCCTGAGCGGCTGCGTCTGCACGGCTTCTTATTTTCTCATTTCGCTGACCTCTTCGCCCATTCTCGGGCTCGTCGGCGTTGCCGTGTGCGGACTTTCCGCCGGTATCCTCTGGCCGGGCACGATAGGCAAGATGTCCTCGGCGCTCCACGGCGGCGGAACGGCGATGTATGCTATTCTCTGCCTCGGCGGCGATATCGGCTGCTCGGCGGGTCCGACCTTTGCCGGAATGATGGCGAGCTTCTTCGGCGATGATCTCAAAAAAGGCATACTCTGCGCCGTCATATTCCCGCTGACTCTGTCGGTGATAATGCTCGTGCGCGAGTTCATTATTCCGCGCCGCAGAAAGAAGGCGGCTTCATGAAGAAAAATTATAAATCGACCGTCAGCGCCTGCTTTGCGGGCTATGTCGTCCAGGCGATAGTCAACAACTTTGTGCCGCTGCTGTTTCTGACTTTTAATAAGAGCTACGGCATCGAGCTTTCAAAGATAACCGCGCTGATAACCGTCAATTTTATTCTCCAGCTTTGCATCGATTTGCTCTCCGCGTTCTTTATCGATAAGATAGGCTGCCGCGCGGCGGCTGTTGCGGCTCATGTGTTCGCGGCGGCGGGACTTGTTTCTCTGACCGTCCTGCCGGAGATTCTGCCCTCACCGTTTGTCGGTCTGCTCATTTCCGTTGTGCTATACGCTGTCGGCGGCGGATTGCTCGAAGTTATAGTCAGCCCGATAGTCGAGGCGTGCCCGACGGATAATAAAGAGAAGATGATGAGTCTGCTCCACTCGTTCTATTGCTGGGGCAGCGTCGCCGTCGTCGGCATTTCAACGCTCTATTTCTCGATATTCACAACGGCTAACTGGAAGTATCTCGCCCTTATCTGGGCAGTCGTGCCGATAGTCAACGCCCTGAACTTTATCCGCGTCCCGATAGCCCCGCTTATCGAAGAAGGGGAGAAGGGACTCTCTTTTAAACAGCTGCTCGGCAACAGGATGTTCTGGATATTCATGCTGCTGATACTTTGCTCCGGTGCGAGCGAGCAAGCGGTCAGTCAGTGGGCTTCGACCTTTGCGGAAAAAGGGCTCGGCGTATCAAAGACAGTCGGCGACCTCGCCGGCCCTATGCTATTCTCCGTGCTCATGGGCGTGTCGCGCGTGATATACGGCAAATTAGGCGACAAAATCGACCTCGACGGCATGATGATTTTCAGCGGCGCGCTGTGCATGGCGTCTTATCTGCTCATTGCGTTCAGCTCCTCCGCCGTGCTCGGACTTGTCGGAGTCGCGATGTGCGGCTTTTCGGTCGGCATCATGTGGCCGGGAACGTTCAGCAAGGCGTCCGCGGGGATAAAGGGCGGCGGAACGGCGATGTTCGCTCTTCTGGCGCTCGGCGGCGATCTCGGCTGCTCTTCCGGCCCCACTTTTGCCGGAATGATGGCGAGCGCATTCGGCGACGATCTCAAAAAAGGCATACTCTGCGCCATATTTTTCCCGGCGCTTTTAACCGTGCTGACAATTTTTACAAAACGCAGAAAGGCGAAAATTTGATATCAAAAAGCGGCAGAATACGGATGATAAACCCGTGTTCCGCCGCTTTAATTTTATTTTTGCGGTTTACATTTGCAGGAATAGCTGATAAGATATATATGTGAGATTTTGGCTTTCTTTGAGTCTCATTAACAGGAAATCACAGGAAAATGAAAATGGACAGGAAAACTGAAATAAGGGGACTGAAATATGAGCGTAGCTAATATTCTGTCGATGGCGGGCGGACTCGGTCTGTTCCTATTCGGCATCAGGACGATGGGCGACGGACTCGAAAACGCAGCCGGCGCCAAGCTCAAACGAATGCTCGAGGTGCTTACCGGAAACCGCTTTTTGGCAGTGCTCGTCGGCTTTGTCGTCACGGCGATAATCCAGTCGTCAACCGCAACGACCGTCATGGTCGTCGGCTTCGTCAACGCTGGCATGATGTCGCTCGCGCAGGCGGTCGGCGTCATAATGGGCGCGAATATCGGTACTACCGTCACATCACTGCTCATCGCGCTGAACTTTTCGAGCGTCGCGGCGGCGTCGGTGCTTGTCGGCGTTATACTCATGCTCGCGTCGAAAAAGACCGTTGTCAAGAACCTCGGCGCAATATTCACAGGCTTCGGTCTGCTCTTCCTCGGCATCGATATGATGTCCGATTCCATGGCTCCGCTCAGAGAGAGCGCAGGCTTCATGAACTTTATCGTCACCGTCTCGGAGTCGCCTCTGCGCCCGCTGTTCGGTATTATCCTCGGCATAGTCATGACCGCCGTGCTCCAGAGCTCCTCGGCTTCCGTCGGCGTGCTCCAGACTCTCGCCATGCAGGGACTCGTGCCGCTCAAGTTCTCCGTTTTCGTCCTCTTCGGTCAGAATATCGGAACCTGCCTCACGGCACTCTTCTCGACCGTCGGTGCGAAGAAAAACTCGAAGCGCGCCGCAGTTATCCACCTGCTCTTCAATCTTATCGGCACGGGCATATTCATTCTTATCGCTTTGCTCACTCCCTATGTCGAGTGGATAGAGAAACTGTCGCCCGACCCGATGGCGCAGATAGCCATATCGCATATCGTGTTCAATATCGTCTCGACCGTTGTTATGTTCCCGTTCGCGAAAGCTCTCGTCAAGCTCTCCTGCCTGCTCGTTCCCGGCAAGGACGACAGCGAGAGCGAGATGCACTGCAAGTTCATCGACGACCGCCTGCTCAATACGCCTCCCTTCGCTGTCATGCAGGTCAGCAAGGAGGTCGCCCGCATGGCGAAGCTCGCGCGCGATAACTTTGAGACAAGCGCCCACGCACTCATAAACCGCAGCGACAAAGATCTCGACAAGGTCATGGAAAACGAAGAGATCATAAACTACCTCAACCATCATATAACCTCGTATCTCGTCAAGCTCAACGCTCTTGATATAACCGACAGCGATTCGGATTATATCGCCCGCGTCTTCCACGCGATAAACGATATCGAGCGCGTCGGCGACCATGCGATAAACCTCGCCGAAGCGGCTCAGCACAATATCGGCGAGGGGCTCAAGTTCTCCGACCCCGCGAGGGAGGAGCTCAACCAGCTCTGCGGCAGTGTTGTTACATTGCTTGAGCGTTCGATGGCGGCGTTTGATAACCAGTCGCTCAGCGACAACGAGGCAAAGGAACTCTCCGACCTTGAGGAGCATATCGACGACCTGACCCTCGAATGCCAGGATTCGCATATCTTCCGCCTCAATCGCAAGGAGTGCAACACCGAAGCTGGTATGCTCTATCTCAACACCATAACCGACTTCGAGCGTGTCGGCGACCACGCCATAAACATCGCTTTTCTTGCAAGATCAAAATAATTTTCAAAATACCCTTGCATTTTGCAGGGGTATGATGTAGAATAAGAACAGAACATTTGTACGAACAAAATTTCAGCTCCCCGAAAGGACGGAACAGTATGGCAGATAAACAGAAAGCGCTTGAAACTGCGATATCGCAGATAGAGAAAAATTTCGGCAAGGGCTCGATAATGAGACTCGGCCAGAACACGGCAATGAATGTCGAGGCTATCTCGACCGGCTCCGTTACCCTCGACGCCGCCACCGGCATCGGCGGACTTCCGCGCGGCAGAATAATCGAGATATACGGCCCCGAGTCGTCCGGTAAAACCACTCTCGCGCTCCATGTTGTCGCCGAGGCTCAGAGAATGGGCGGCGAGGCTGCGTTTATCGATGCCGAGCACGCGCTCGATCCCGTGTATGCCGCGAATCTCGGCGTTGATGTCGATTCTCTTCTCGTCTCTCAGCCGGACAACGGCGAGCAGGCGCTCGAGATAACCGAAGCCCTGACCCGTTCGGGCGCTATCGATGTTATAGTCGTCGACTCCGTTGCGGCTCTTGTTCCGCGCTCGGAGATCGAGGGCGATATGGGCGACTCCCATGTCGGTCTCCACGCGCGCCTTATGTCGCAGGCTCTCAGAAAGCTCGCGGGCGCGATTTCAAAGTCGAATACTATTATAATTTTCATAAATCAGCTGCGTGAAAAGGTCGGCGTTGTCTATGGCAACCCCGAGGTGACGACGGGCGGCCGCGCGCTGAAGTTCTATGCCTCGATACGTATCGATGTGCGCAAGATAGAGCAGCTCAAGGGCCCTGGCAACGAGTTTATCGGCTCGCGCACAAGGGCTAAGATAGTTAAGAATAAAGTCGCTCCGCCCTTCAAGGAGGCCGAGTTCGACATCATGTACGGCAAGGGCATATCCAAGGTCGGCGAAATACTCGACCTCGCCGTCAAATATGATATTATCCATAAGAGCGGCGCGTGGTTCTCTTATAACGAGAACCGCCTCGGTCAGGGCAGAGACAACGTCAAGAATTATATCAGCGAGCATCCCGACTTCATGGCGGAGCTTGAAGCACAGGTTCGCGAGCGTCTTATGGCGGAGAACAACGCCGCAAGAGCCGCCGCAAAGCCGCCGCAGCCGGAGTCCTTCGCCGCGGCCTTTTCCGAATCCGTGCGCCGCGCGGGAATGAGCGCGATCCATATCTG
>OLYJ01000254.1_pt1 | contig 21428 bp, 30 predicted proteins | sample 1674121 | NCBI WGS metagenome assembly OLYJ01 (sample SAMEA103958146, study PRJEB25191) | human gut metagenome | reverse complement strand
TATTGATGATAAAATAAATGAAATAAGAGAGCGTAACAATGCTGGTGAAAACAGCAAAGTAACAAGGGTTGTTAAAGATACCAGAAACACGGCTCAGAAAAAATTGGCCAATCAGTTTAAACTTCTTTAAAATCGAAAGCAGCACAGGCAGTAAAAACCTGTGCTGCTTTTGTATATAATCCAGTTAAAAAAGTTCCTCAATCATGGCGGAACTCTCATTCTGCGTATTTTCACATGTTATAAGAATTCCCACAGACCTGTCATTGGAATCCTGAATAATAGTACCGAGAAAATCACCACCGACAAATGTTCTAAACGAAATACCACCACTTGTCTGAATTACATCGCCGTTGCTGCATTTTTCCAGTATGTAATCGCTCCAGGAAGTATTAGGAATAGAATTAATAGAAGATATTATGACAGGATCATCGTAATCTGAAACATAAGGATATATTCCCTGTTTCGCCTGATTATTAAGTCTGTTTAGTGTATCTCTTCTTATATGCTTCTTTCTTCTTAATGCAGAATACATCTTGCCCGCATCAAAACGGGCTGATTCAACATATTCAGCAACTGTATGGCTGCATTCCTCAACAGAAGATATGCAGATTACTCCGGAGAAGGATGATGAAAATTTTTCCGAGTATGCAAATCTTAAAGATTTGTTATGCTCATAATCCCGTAAAATCAGCAGAAAATTTCCCTGTCCATCTTCATGCAGAGAATATTCCCCTTCAACCGGCTGGAAAAGCATTTTTTTCTGCTGATAAAGTGGTATGCCATAAGAACTAATATTAATCTTATTAACCATCGGATCAAATATTAACAGCTCATCACCAGAGAGCTTATAACTGCCTATAAAATTTAACATAAATACCTCAAACAAAATAAATCATATATCTGTGTTCAATAGTGAAGCAGGTCTAAATTAAAGTCAACAGAAAGAAAAAGAAAATAGTTGACATTTAATAATATATAATGTATAGTAATAATATATAAAGAAAGGATGATAATTGACACTTAAGGTGACCTGGCTTAAAGTAGGATATGCGAATGCATAACCCTATGTTTTTAATAGAAACAGAGGTGATTATAATGCTTATGAATGATATCAAGGAAATATGTCATACTTCATCAGCGCTTAAAGCAGTTAAGGAAGCTGTAAACAGGGCGAATGAAACAGCCGATTACAAATTTCCTGTCAAGGATATAGCAGGTATGATAAAAGAAAAAGGCTTTGATTTTTCAATAAAAAGCCGTAAGGTAAATGCAAGGTCTGGTGCAGCAGGAAAGGCGGTATATATTGACTTTGACTACTGTGGTAACAGGATTCATGTACTAGCGGTTAAAGAAGGAACACGCAAGTATAAAACCACAACAGTATATTCCTGCAGAAGACCAGCAACCGTATCAAAGTATCTGATTGCAAGAAAACTTTCGACAGCCCTAAAAGATGGCAGATACGAAAATTTTGCCGGATACTGTTGCATGATTGATAATGGCAGATACAATTCGTCATACTGCATTAGGTATGGCAATGAAGAATACAAGTTTAACTGCAAACCGGAGAATATAGACATAATAGTATACTCCTACATATGCAGAAACGAGGAAATTCAGTCTATGATGCTTTTGCAGTAGAGCAAGGTTTCTAACAGAGGTAGGTTCAATGGATAAACAAAAATTGATTGAGAAGCTTAAAAAATCAGGATATAAGGTAACAACGGACTCCAGTGTGGTAATCGTTCTGACAGACGATCATAAGCTGGGCATATACGGAAAAATTAAAAAGATAATAGACGAATCAGGATATGATGCATCATGGGGAGTGCGGTATGATGCATCTGCACATCCGGCAGTGGTTTCTGAGAACGCACAAGGCTCATATGAAGCAGATTTTGATACAAATGAGCAATCTGTCACTGAAAACGAAAAAACGGCAGAATGGCAGGATAATGACGATACAGATGCATATGGGCAGATGTCGTTAATGGATTTGCTATAAAGCAACATATAGAGTGAATGATGGAGAGGTGCCATGTATAAATACAAGGTGAGATTCAAATGTGGACACGAAAAAGAGTATGAGGTTGACTATAAGCCGGACAGTGCAGTTAAAGAAATAGATTCTGAATGTGAAAAGTGCCGGGCTAAAATCAACAGCAGAATCCTTACGATTGCAGAACTTGATAAATTAAGTACTCCGCTTACCGGAACAGAAAAGCAGGTTGCAGCAGCAACTAAAAACAGGGAGCGTTTCATAAGCCAGTGGGTTAAAACAGCATCAGACAGTCAGAGTGATATTGTAAGGGATATAATCAAAAACGAAACATATGCAGGCTGGTGGATGGATCACTACAAAGAAGTATTTTCTAATGAATTCGTAAATGATTACTACAGAAAGTACAAATCTGACAAGAAGAGAAAGAGAAAAGCCGGAAGTAGCGTAAAGAAAGAAACACTTCCAGATACCAAGAAGCAGGAAATTATCAGACACATGATAAAGCCAGCGGGGGCAGGGAATGTTCTGATATTCATAGAGCTGGTAGACAATACAATGAGGGCGGTACACTCCTCACTGGATGACAATCTGATGAATATCATGGTTGAAAACGGAATGTCATACCTGCAGGATAAGGATATTTTCATTAAGGATATTAATGAGTATACCGGCAATTACTCAGACCGGGCTGCAGAACTTGGTATTTCGCTGCTTAACGCAGGTTATTCAGTAAGTGTCCTTAATAATACCATAATTAACATGATAAAAACAGGCAGATATATACCGCAAAATGACAAATGGGTAAAAAGCTTTAATTCGCAGAGTGTATATCTTGACTGGAAAGGATATGAAAGGGTATTGTGTAACAGGGCATTATCATTTATTGAAAATGCCCACTGGGACAACAATTTTAAAAAGGTTATTGTACCAGTCACATCCTACAGACAGTTAGAAGATTACGCCCACAGATATGGGTTTAATATTGATAATAAGGCTCTAAAGATGCTGGAACAGGCAAAAAGAAGAGCGCTGTAAAAGATACCTAACAGGGGGTTAATCCTGAATAATATATAGCTTTTAAGCTGGAAAGGAGAGATTGCTATGGAGATAATCTTTCGCGAACAGGCAGACTTTTATTCTGTGATGAGAATAAATGATTTGCCAGAAAATTTTTTAAAAAAATTGGTGGTGGTAAAGCCGCTGGGAGAGGAAAAGCCTCTCACTGTAACAGAAACAATAAAGAAGTGCCTCAAAGAAATGAAACGCTATGTCAACGAGAGTGCTATACAGAAAGCACTTGTTATTGATGTGGGACGGGAAGGCGCGTCATTTTACAGTTTGAAACTGAATGATGAAGAGCTGGCGGATTGTTATGAGTTAGCTAAGGAATATGGATTAGGAAACCGAGATGAGATAATAAGTTTTATCATTGGTACAAATTGCAAGAAAACAGAGAGAAAGGCAGCAAGGGGATAGTATGAAAGAAAAAAGAGAAGTTAAGGAAAAAGAAATAGTCAGATATACAAACAGGGAGCTCGATGCATTGGGATATGATTCATTTGCACGATTTGCAAGACACAACAATATATCGTTTGCTGCTGTTAAGCGCCTTTCTGTATATGATAAAATACCAGTTGTCATAAGCAGTGAGGGTAAGCCATATGTGTGCCCGGGAACGGTATTAAGACTCAGCCAGATAGAAAGAGAAACACTGGATAGAAATGCAAAAATGTACGAATTTTCAGTCAGGGAAAAATTAATCAGAATCCGCCTGAGAAAGAAGGATATAGAAGCAGCTTATGAGGAATACAGTGAAAGAAGATTCAGAAACGAAGATGTTGAATTATACTACAATGTCCTAACGAAAGAGCAGATAGTGGCCAATGAGGAAGCAATAACAGATAAGGTGCATGTAAAGTGTGTTACATCAGGCATTGTTGCAATTGGAAATCCTGTGAATACCTTTACAATCTCAAATGAAGAGCGTTGGATATGTATTGAATACCTTTATGGGCTGTACAGGGTTGCTTATGAGTATGAGCTGGAGGAAAAGAAGAAGAATTTTGAAACTCTGGAAGAGGCGAAAAAATGGATAACTGACAACGATAAGAATATCAGGAATGTTTCAATAAGACATAGAGGATATTGCCTGTATAAGTACAGCAATGGAGAATTTGAGCTTGTTGACGAAGAGAAGAAACTCGCCCAGAAGAAGCTTCACGATGGCAACTTTAAGAAGATGATGGCAGAAATTGGAAAATAGATCATATTTGGAATGAGATTGGCAAATAAGTAAAAGAAATGTAGGTGGAAAAAGATGGAATTATTCCAGAAAAAAATAGGACCTGTTTTCTTAAAAGAAAATAGCGACGCATCAGCATTTATTGAAAAAATGAATGAGCTGCAGAACAAAGCTACAACACCAGAACTTAAAAAAGAAATAGAAAAGCAGATAAAACTTGCCTCATATGGTTCTGTAGGAGAACAGAATATAGCATACGAACTGAAAAACAGTGGAATGGATATGTATATACTGCATGATATTTATCTTGAGTACGAAGACCTGTCAGCGCAGATAGACTATATTATAATAACACGAAAGAAAGTGTTCATAATTGAGTGTAAGAACCTAATTGGTAATATTGAGATAGACAGCCAGGGAAACTTCATTCGGACATATGAAATGTTCGGGAAAAAGATAAAAGAGGGCATATATTCGCCTGTCACACAGAATCAGAGGCATCTTAATGTATTAAAAGCCTGCAGGAAAGCTGCCAAAGGTAATTTTATTACAAAGGCAGCCTACGAGCATTTCTTTGATGAAGGTCATAAGTCACTGATCGTTCTTGCCAACCCAAAGACATACTTCAACTATAAGTATGCTCCAAAGGAATTAAGAGATAAGGTCATAAGAGCGGACCAGCTTGTGGTAACTATTAAGAAAATCAATGATACTTCAAAGGAATCAATATACACTGAAAAGGAAATGAGAGAGCTGGCAGAATTCTACCTCAATGCGAATAAGTCTGAAAGATCGGATTATTCTAAAAAGTACGAGGACATGCTCAAGCAGGTATCAGAGGAAAGCCAGAAGATAACTGCTGCCGGAGAAAATTTCGTTAAGAAAGAGCAGCAAGCATATTCAGCCAGGAAGCAGGAGATGTCTGAAAAAGAGTGCAATGGTGTTGATGAAATAGAAAAGTACTGTCCTAAGTGTGGCTCAAAGCTTGTATTAAGAAAAGCAACCAAAGGCAGCAATGCAGGAAGAAATTTCTACGGATGTTCAGCATTTCCCAGGTGTCGGTATATTGAGAATATATGATTTTTATTGCAATAAAAGCAATGCCATCGGTAGTAGTTTTTAGACTAATTTTAAGGAGACAAGCTATGAAACAAAATTTGATTACTGACATTATTAACAAAATGAGACCAGCTGTGATAAAAAACAAATTCACAACAGTGGAAGAATACAAAAGGAATAACCTAATAGAACAGGGGATGGACATAACAGAAGAATATAATGGGGTTCCTGTTGTAATTGAGAACAAGAATTTTAATAATGGATTCATATTAAGCAGTATGGATACAGATATACAGCATTTCATAGAGGAAAAATTGACAAGTAGATGCAATCGTAAGGATAACGCACCAAGCTATATCGTAATGACACATAACTCAAAGAATTTTGAGAAAGTGTACCAGACTTTAGAAGAAAATGGATATAAAATCTATAATTACAGATATTGGGAGAATGATAAGAATATAAAGAATAATCAGGATTACAGTCCATTTGAATGGTTTGATGATAAATATTACAAGTATGATATAGATGGATTCATAAAATCCCTGCTTCCTTACATGTGCGAGGAAGAATCTAAAAGGTATGAAGAATCATCGGGAAATTACTTTGTGACAAATACAAGTTTTCTCCTTAAATCCATCATGTTATATGTGAATTATTCAAATAACAGATCGTTATCAGAAGTTATGAGAATTTTAAATAACATGAAAGAGTATGAAGAGATTGTAAAAGAAGTAGATATGCCCGGCAAAACAAAAGAAGAAAATAATATGCCATATCACTATCTGCAACCTTATCTTAGTGCAGGTTATGCGCAAACGGAGATAGTAGATTTGCTCAAAGATGTACTGACACCAGTTATATCTGCAGCAGACGAAAATCTAAAAGAAAATAGTTTTGATTTTTCAAAGCTGGAAGAAAAATGTGTAATATTCATAGATAAAGGCGCTGATATGAATAAGTGGTTAAGCACAGAGATACTTATGTCATTCGTTGGAAGATTATCAAAATATGGAGAAGTAAGCAAGAGACATATTAAGTTCTTATATGATATTTCAGATTGCGAGTACGCTGAGGATTTAGACCGGATACTATCACTATCAAGAACTCATAATATCTCTTTTGATATCATCAGACGAAACATGAAGCTCATCACCTCAGTTCCAGATGATGAAAAACGCATGTATGATAAAATCTTTCCTTTTATTAGAACTTTTGTATATATGGGAGCTGAAGAACAAGACCGGAAGCAAGCAGAATCAATAATGCAAGAATTCAATCAGGAATCAAAAGAAAATATACAGCTGGATGATATACCAGCTGAACATTGTCTTGTATTGATAAGGGGAAAGAACCCCATATTAGCTGACAAAATGCAAAAATAATAGGGGTATACACCCCCTATTATACCTATAACAAATGTCGGAATTTTCACGTAATTAAGTGAAATTAATATATAGGCAAATCCTATTATATCAGAATTTTAAAAAAGTAGAATATTTTCGATAAAAATTCATAAGGATGTTCTTCTAAGAGACAGAAAGGCAGCACAAAATTAAATGTACAAAAAAGAAACATATGGAGTAACCCAGGGCTATGCAGTAACATGGCAAGAATTAAAAAAGGCAATAAGCGAGGTGTTTCCAGATGGCCTAAATCCTGACGGTACATATCAGAAAATAAGAGAAAATCTGTGGAATAAGGACAACATGAGTCGAACATATCTAAATGTGGTGTATTACAGAAATCATAAACAGGAATCTCAAATGTCGCTGGGTTACTATGATAATGTGAATTCGAGATATATAGTTACTGATGTATCAGGAATAAAAGTCTTTGATGTAATAGCTTCAATTCAAAAATAGAATATTTTAATGAAAAATGGGCAGCGCATACCAGCACGATATGCGCTGCCTGTTTTTACTCAAGAGGATATGTACATATGTCAACGATGAAGCGTGTCGGCACATCCCTGACAATGCCGTTTAGATTGCTTTCAATGTCAATGCATCTAATAAGTGTATGAGTCCTAGTAAAGTCCTCAACAACGAATAGAAGTTCTCCAATTATAACAACCCTTCCCTGATGCAGCCCGGCATCGTGCATGTCTTTAGGTTTAGAAGAAATGAAGAAGTTTTTAGGGAATGTGTTACTGAAAACACGCTTGATACTGATGCTTAGTGCATCCTGGATATCATCCTCATTGTAATAAATATTTGAATATCCTTTCATACGATATTCCTCCTTGAAAAATATTTAAGCAATATTTCTGCTTCAATATATTTGTGTAATAAACGTATCCAATTTCTTTAAAATTTTATATTTTTTATTTCAGTGTGAGACATATGTGCTATAATCATGGCAATGTAACAGATAAATGCTCATTGATGGTATTTACTCTAGAAAAAGGCAGAAAACTTTAAAATTCTAAATTTTCAAAGAGTAAGGAGGTGAGCATATATGATACAGAGAATTCAGTACGATGAATACACTACAGTCGAAATAGATTGTAATGAAATAGTGGAGCATGACGATCTGTATGCCATTCTTAATGAGAATGAATGGGACAGGGTCCATGAGAACTTTCTGCTAAAGAGAAAAGAAACACTGGTAACTGAAGGAATCGTTTTCGCAATTGAAATATAAGACAAAAAGCAGGTGTCACAATGATATGATCCCCCTTAAGTAGATTTGGTTTTTTACCTTGTCTACCTAAGGGGGATTATAGATTATATCATTAAGCCCTGCTTTCTTTATATTTCAGCTTTTCATAGAAGAATAAGGGAATATGCAATATCTATATAAAAACCGCTAAATGACCAAAATACGCAGCCATATTACATATCTATAAAAATTAATAATATTATGAAAATTTTATACAATTGTATTGACAAACTATTTAATTAGAGTTATAGTAATAGTGTAATAAATAAAGAAATAAAATACACACAAGAGGTGATAACATTGAAAATTTTTAAAAATGCAAATGAAATATCCAATGCATTCCAATTAAACGGATGGGATAAAGATACAACCTTTGAAGAGGTTACAATGGAAGAAGCAGAAATTAGAGGTCTTCTCTTTGCTGTAAGCGAAATAAAAGCCGGCAGAAAGATTTTTAAGATGAATGTTACTGGAAATATATACAATCAGTCGGGCGACCTGTTAATGTACAACATTTCAATAGTCCGAGACCCTGATTCACCTATTAAGTTTCCAGTTGTAAAAAATGTAATTAAAGGATGTATGAGCAAATATGACATCGATGAGATTACATTTTTTGTAGGAGGAGACATCAAGTTTAGTGGTTCATACGAAAGATTCATGCAAACGAGTCAGTATGATCAGAGCCCCGAACTTTTTGAAATGAGAAATCAGATGCTAAATAGTGAATGCTTAAAAAGTCAGGTTTTTAACGGACATAAGCTGTACCTATTGTTACCAGAGAATAAGAAAATAAATGCCCTGGAAGAACTCCTGAAAGGAGATGATTAACGTATGATTGAGATTTCATTAAAAGATGGCAGAACATTCATGAGCAGTATTGAGATTGCAGAAGCCGTAAGAAACTGGAACGACGCTCAGGGTTTCGGAATACCTTTCAAGGTATCTGATTTCCTGTGGGTATCAGGAGACCAGGTAATCAGAATAGAGCAGAAAGAAAATTAATGTAGAATCAAATACGAAATCATCAATTGTTAAAACAAGGAGAAGATAGGGAACATTGTATGATGAGGAGATAGAGCTTCAGGCGAGAGCGATATGATTAACAGGCGTAGAAAAAATGGGTTGAATTGTGAGTCTTTTATTAAATAAAAATATAAGGTGGGAAATGAATGTGTGATATGCCCCTGTCTACTTGACAGGGGGACATATCACACATTCATTATGTCAACCTGATTTTTTGCTAAAAATAAGCTAAGTCTGCCTGGACATCATCAGAAGAGATGTTCTTCTCAAAATAAGATGAAAAACTGCTGCCAGTAATCTTATTATTGTCATTATAAGCCTGTCTAAGCTTCATATAGGCGTTAAGGCTCTTAAATGTAAAAATACCCGCTTTTGAATCAAAACCCTGCATATGGGCAAGTAACAGCTCTCTAGGAACGAATAAAGGCAGGTTACATGGCACATCCCCGCATTTACTCATATTATCAGCAGAAGCAAGACTCCTGTTATCAAGTGACCTTAAGCAATGCTTAACGAGGAAATTGTAAGCGCTAATCTCATTGTCACAGATAACACACAAAGTAAATCTGTGGATATCAGCAGAAGCAAGGCTCCAGCTGTATGAGGAAATAAAGGAAGAACACCTTACCCTGCTGCCATAATCAGCATCAATGTCCTCAATGCATATAACACTGCCGTCCTTAAGCGCGAGAGCGTTCTTAATCACAAGAGAATGTCTGTCGTCTGTAAGCTCGATAAAAGGAGCAAAACGGGAGTTTGTAATGTTCAGTCTGTCAAGATACTTATTTTTCGCAAGAACCTCAAGCAGACATGAGGTGCATCCGGTAAACTGCGGATGCAGCGTAAAGTATGTACGGTACATATCCCCGCCAAAGCAGGAAGCGACTGAAAATCCTTTAAAACACAGCTGGTTAAGTATCCTGTACGAATCAGGATGAGTGTTTTTAAGATACTTAACAGCCTCAGAGAGTATGAAACCCTTTCTCTTTTCGTATATGTTAGAATATCTCAAATACTTCATGTGATAAGCAGAAACAGCCGAATCGGATTTGCTGAGAGCCATGAGAGACCATAGCGCATCAATCGTGCAGGTTCCAAAACCCATCAGGATAAGTCTGTTAAGTGTGGACAATGCCTGTGTCCTTATGGATGCGGCACTGTTATACAGTAGGGCATTATCCGGAGTTGTAACCCATGCCATGCGATTATCATTAAATATTGCATAGTAGAGAGACGATATGCTGTTCTCATCAGGATAGTATGCCTTTTGCAGCATCTGCACAATCATAACATCATCTGAAAGTGAGTGGTTTATTGCCCGTGCGAATGCATCATCATTTATCACCAATCGCCCCACACTGCTGCATAGACCATGCGGATGTGAAAGAAAGATAAGTTCTATCAAAGGAATATCTTCATCGTTTACCCTGCTGCCGACCATTTGCGAATACCTGTGGAGCTTGTCAGCAATAACATCAATGTTCTGCGAGCCCGTATCCACCTCAATATAATCCTGCTGACAGCAGCGGAATAGTCCGTCTTTTGCATTATAGAATGTTTTAACTGCTGCATCAGCTACGAAATATGAATCCGTTATACTGTCAGAAGAGCTGTCGCCGTAATTAACAACAACTTCTGTGTCAAAACCAAAGTATGACGGATAAAATGAGTTGCCCAGTATATAAGCATAAAAGTCATTATAACCGGAGCCATGTTCCAGATTAGCCTGATGCGTGCTTATAACATCCCTTAACAGCAGCCTGTCGGCATTGGGGAATCTTCCGTTAAGAGTAAGGGCATCAAGACTCAGTTCCCTTCCTAGTTCGGTAAGATAATAGTAAGTCTGTGAAAGGTCCTCGAATTTTGATTCATATCTGTTGATAATCGAGGAGCCTACATTAAATGTCCTTTTATTAGCGTCGTAAATTCGTCCGCTGCATTTTGAAGACCTGCCTTTTTTCTCCTGAATATCATACAGCCCGAGGTAATTAAGCTGCTCCCTGTATGCACCGCCCATGATTGCAAGGGAGAGAGTGAGCCTTAGAGAGAGGGACTTCCCGAGATTTTCAGAAAGAGCCTCCAGTAGTTCATTTCTCTGTGCTGATGATAATATTTCATCCGAAAAATGGATCAGCTTAAACAGAAACATCTCACCTTTGTCACACCCAGGTTTGTCAGACATGCCTTCTGGAATATCATAGAGAACAGCCGCCTCATCATATTCCACTGTCTTAGCTAATTTTGCATATATTGATATTGAGTTATCCATAAAATCCTCCTAACTTGTCTACGGAAAAAAAGATATGTGGTTCAGACCAGCAGATGCAGCTTTGGAGGGAGGATTACCTGCTGCCGCATATCTTTTAACCCCGGAATCAGGATATTCCGGTACATATCTATTGTGAGTCAGGTACGGATAAGAGTCAAGGAGTAGATACTATATTTATTAAAAATTTAAAAAATATGTTGACAATATTAGAAAAGCAGTATATACTGATAATAGAAAAAGTAATTTAAAAAACAACAAATCATACACGAAAGGAAGAATAAGACTATGGTTACAAGAAAATGGAAGGTATATGGAAGAGAAGGACACAGGCAGAGAGAATCATTCAATAAGTCATATGAATATGATTTTTCTGGAGGCAGTGATGGAACAAGAATCATTAAGGTTGAGAATGCAGATGTTACAGGAACAAATGAGTACACAGTAGTAACCATCACAAGAGATACGGCTGAGCTGTGTGCGAAAGAACTTGACGGACAGATAACGGATGGAATATTTGAGAACAGCGCCACAGGAAATGTAGTTGAAATTAAAGAAGGATGAAGGTATGAGAGAATTTAAAGTAAATGGTATAAAGGTGTCTATAGTAGACAGATTCAATGTAGGTAAAGAAATAAGCAGGTCTAACCCGAAGTACGAAGTAAGAATATTTGATCCAAAGTATGATGCATGGCGTACACTGTGTACATGCATGACACTAAGAGAAGGCAGAGAACTTGCAGAGGAAATGCTGGGATAGATTTTCGAAAAGTTGAAAACTCTCTGCACCCATGTGAAATAATGCAGAATGATGCCTATAAATTCAAAATGTCGGTAGCAAAGAGAGTCCTTAATTTTAACAATGTAAAGCTGTTCATCTTCATATAAATGAGCAACAAATGGATTAATATATAATGGGTGGCTGTAGCTCAGCCTGGTAGAGCACTCCTGCATGGCATCGTAAATGCGTGTAAGGAACCATGCAGGTGTTGTCGGAGGTTCAAATCCTTCCAGCCACATAAAAGAATTAGGAGGTACTGATGAAAATTGAGATTATTTTTGCTGATCCGCATAAAACAGTAACAAGGTATGCAAATAACAAATGGGATATTAACGAAAGAGTATATAATACACTTACCCAAAATGGAATAAGTGAAGAATTAGCAATAGACTGCGCAAGCTGGGCTGAATTAGCGACATATGGAGAATCATATAATGAAGCAGCTTTTGATGTATATATTTCAGAAGAGTAGAAGTGTGAACTGGCAATGAAAGGAAATGTTTTTTATGGGCACCACAAATGTATACAGTATACAAAAGAAAAATAAGGAAATAAAGAAAAGATGCTGTCTTAACTGTAAGAACCTGGTACAGTTTCCCAGAGGAAACAGCTACGGTGACATAGATTATCTATGCTTTAAAACAGGATACTTTATTGTAAATGTTGGGGCTGATGTAAAGAAAATAAAGAGATATACCCCGGGTGGAAAAGAACTCGTCTGCTGCCACGAAAGCAGCAGATAAAAAGATAAGGAGGATAAATCAATGTTTGAATATAATGGATATAAGTTTGAACCGTTTAGGAAGCTTAAAAAAGAGGAAAGTAAGGATATTAAGACATTCAGCAGGCATATCGCCAGCGACAGAGAACTTGGCATGTGCGATTATGATGTGGACTGGAAAAAGTCAGAATACAGCTGGAAAGGATTCTACGATGCGTCAGGTGATAGTCAGATGGATATATTCAGATGTCTTGAAAATGGTAAGCTGTATGTCCCGTGTGAGCATGAGCTGTTTGCATTTGCATAAGCTCGCTAGTCAAAATCAATATAAGCATAATGCGGAAAGAGGTCAATTATGAGAACATTTTTAATTCTTAAAAAAGAAATTGTAAACGGAAAGAAAGAGCCTTATATTGCTGGAGTAGTTAATTCCAGAACATTCCCAAGCACGGAGGCAGCAGAACCTGGTGTTAGAATCATTGAAGTTCCAACGCCTGAAAAGGTCAATGAAGTAGCAGGATGTCATATTAGATTATAGCAGGCAGGTAAGAAAACACCATCCGGCATTAGTCGGCTGAGAGTAGTTCATAGGAAATTAAGCGTGAATCCTCGGCATTTACTTGCCGAGCGGTTCACCAAATAAGTTAAATTTATGTTAAAATAATTCAGAAAGGGAAAAATATGTTGGTATTTTGGATTCTGTACTGGGTAACAACGGCATTGTGGGCTATATGGATGGTTGGATATCCGGTATTACATGTAAAGATAAGAAAAGAAAAGATGCAGACCTTTCGTTATGTGTTGGTAGGTTCTGTGGCAACTATAATAATTAATATCCTTAACCTGTTAATAAATCATACAGCACATTAACCAGAGAAGGATTGTTATAATTGGGGAAGAAAAAAATTAGAAATTAATCAGTAAAGGAGAACATGATCATGGCATGGTATTACAGAACATATGCCTGCGGACACGAAGGAAGGGAAAATGTCACAGGCAAAACAGAGGAGAGAATGCAAAGGCTGGATGAGATTTTTGCCGGATTATGTCCGGAATGCAGGATAAAACAGAAAGACGAGGAACATGCGAAAGCTAATGCAGAAGCAGAGAAAAAAGCAGCAGAAAACAATCTCCCCAAGTTAAGCGGAAGCGAGAAGCAGATTGCATGGGCGAATACTATAAGAATGAAGTTCTATGAAGAGTACAGCAATGGCCAGAATGACATAGAGACAATCATCAAAAGTGAAACAGAATCGAAGTTCTGGATCGACAACAGAAACCACCTCGATTCATATTTCATTGAAGAGTATGCAGAGAAAATCAAGAAAAGGCAGCAGCACAAAGAAATGGTAGAAAGCAATGCTGTATATCCGAAAGAGATTAAACATGATGGTATAGTAGAGATTATCGAGCATTATAATAACATGTATGATCACAGAATATCAGTAAAGTATAAGAAAGATGCAGAATTCACAGTACTTGTAAAGTCCTGCGGATTCTCATGGGATGGTAATGAGTGGTATCGGAAAATCTCACGTTCAACAGGGAAATTTAAGGATATGGCAGAAGAATTAGGAAATAAATTACTTGAAAACGGCTTCGTAATATACATTCAGAAAGATAAGAATGCATACATAAAGCTGAATGAAAAAGCATTCAACCTATAAGCCGTGAAAGTGTAATAGTGAGAAAGGGGGACTATTAATGGTTGCAGCCGGTTCAGTAGTTGAGTATATACAAAGGAAAGGTATCGTGCTAAGCGTCAAGGGCGGTGAATGCCTGATATGGACGAAAGACAGCTATGGCAGGGAAACAGTAGAGACTGCTGCCATTGACAAAGTGACGGAGACAGGCTATCAGGCAGGGCTTGATAAGTGCATGGCAGAGGCATCCAGGCAGCACGATTACACACAGATAGAAAAAACCTTAAATAAAGTGTCCTATATATCCCCAAACAGGCTCACTAAGCTTACATACCTTGCTATAGCACATACTCTTCCCGATGGTACAAAAGATGCCAGCTGTCCCGAATATATGCGTATAGTGGATATATTGGAGTTCATTAATAGAAAATATGGTGAAAGCTACAAGACGGGAACGAGGGAGACAATAAGGAAGACAGCCATTAAAGAGCTGCTTCACATGGGTATGATATGCGACAACAAGCTAAAGAAGCAGAGTCCAAAGTTTGGCTACAAGCTGCAAGAGCCAGCGGAATCTAACAAGGAACAGGATACAGCGTACAAATGGAATTAACATAAAAAGGTCTTCCAACAGGAAGACCTTTTTATTCACACCATGTGAAACTTACGTATTGTCGGGTTATACCCTTATTTGAACTTGTGTGTAAAATATGACACTATTATGGTACACTAATTATAAGATTAAATCAAGTTTTTAGAATAAAAACAGAAAAAATGTGGAGGAAATCATGAAAAGAGAACCGTATTATATAGGATTAGAGGTTGGGCCTACATATGCAGCCTATGCCGTTACCAATGAATCTTATAATCTTGAAAGATTCAGGGGAAAAGATATGTGGGGAATATATAAGTTTGATGAAGCAGAAAGCTCGCAGGATAGGAAAAATGCAAGATCAGCAAGGAAGAATATTAAGAAAGAGAAAGAAAGAATAGGTCTTATAAGGAGCTATTTTCACGATGAGATTGAAAAGGCTGATGTAAATTTCTTTGCAAGACTTGATAACAGCACCTTTCATGCAGAAGATAAGGATAAAATCCTCTCCGGTGACAGGAATGTGCTTTTTAACGATGAAAATTATAAGGATGCAGATTATAATGAGCAGTTCCCAACCATATATCATCTCCGTTCATTTTTAGCAAAACACAATGAATTGGTGGATATAAGATTAGTTTACCTTGCTGTGGCAAATATAATGAAGCATCGGGGAAACTTTTACTCCAAGAATCTGGAAGATACAGACAGTGCAATTAAAGATATATATGCTGGTATCTGTGAAAAGGCATCGCAGGCAGATATACAATTATATCCGGAAGCAGACACGGATAAGATCATGGATTATATGCTTAATACAGCACTGACAAATAAGGTGAAGGCAACGCTTGTATCACAGGAAGTAAAGGCGCTGACGAAATCTGAAACGGCGCTTATCAAGCTGATGTGCGGTCTTAAGGTAAAGATTACGGATATATTCCCGGGGCTCCTTGAGACACTTCCTGAGGAGGATAAGAAAACAAGCATGTCTTTTTCTGATAATGACTATCTTGACAGAACAGAGGAGATTGAAAATCTCACAGGGGAAGATAATTATGAGCTTATATCTGCAGTTAAAGAGCTGTATGATGCTGTAATAATACAGAATATCATGCAGGGGCATAGATTCATCTCTGACGCAAAAATAGCATCATATGAAAAGCATATGGCGGATTTAAAATTACTTAAATCTACCATGAAAAGATACCTTTCCAAACAGGAATACAGCAGGTTTTTCAACATTGAGGAACCAGGCACATATGCAGCCTATGTAAAATCAGGTATGTCAAATGGAGTAAAGACGAGACGAAATTCCGAAAAAGGAAGAACACTTGATGACTTATATGGCTCGATAAAGAAACTTCTGTTAAAGGCAGATGAAGATGATGAAGATGCAGAGTATATTCTTGATGAAATAGGAAAGAGAACATTTCTTCCAAAGCAGCGTACCAGTGATAACAGGTTAATACCTAACCAGCTTTATGCAGCTGAATTAAAGGCTATCCTCGATAATGCAGCAGAGCATTACGGATTTCTGAATGAAAAGGATGATTCCGGTCTTACAGTATCAGAAAGAATAATGAAGATCTTTACATTTACCATGCCATACTTTATCGGTCCAACATCAGAATACAATACCAGAGGATGGGTAGTAAGAAAAGAGGCAGGAAAGGTAATGCCCTGGAATCTGGAAGAGAAGATTGATGTTAAGGAAAGTGCAAAGAGCTTTATTGAAAGTATGATAGGAAAGTGTACATACCTGTCAGGTGAGCGGGTTCTGCCAAAATCATCGCTTCTCTATGAAAGATTCATGGTACTAAATGAGATGAACTGTATCCGTGTGGACGGAGAAAAAATCCCTGTTGAAATTAAGCAGGAGATTGTAAACGGAAAACTGGCACTTGGAAAAAAACTGACAAGAAAACAGATTCTTTCTTTTCTCGTAAAGAAAGGACTGGCTACCAGTGATTCACTCATTACAGGAATGGATGAGAAGCTTAACAATACAATGACAAGCCATAAGATATTTACCGATATATTTGGTACGCTGGACAGTGAAACACAAGCTGCTGCAGAGGATATAATATTATGGAGTGCTATATACGGTGATTCAAAAGAATATGTGAAACAGCAGATTGAAAATAAATATCCGGGACTTCTGGATGAAGACAGGATGAAGAAAGCACTCTCCATTAAATCAAATGACTGGGGCAAGCTGTCTAAAGAGTTTCTTACAATGACAGGAACAAATAAGGAAACAGGGGAAAGAATAAGTATCATCGATGCTATGTGGCAGATGAACTTAAGTCTTAATGAGCTGATAAATGATAATAGATATGATTTTATGTCATTGATAAAAGAAAAGACAATAAAAGCAGAAAAGAACATCTTTACATTTGAGTATGACGATCTTAATGAACTGTATGCGACAGCTTCACAGAAGCGTTCAATATGGGCAGCAGTTAAGATAGTAAGGGAAGTAGAAAAGATAAAGGGATATGCCCCGGAATCTGTATTCTTAAATACCATCAAGAACCGTCCTAAGGATGTAAAGAAAGATGCAAGAAAGACCAGACTTATTGAATTGTATAAGAATCTGAAAGGTGTATCAAAAGAATGGAAAGATTCCATGATAAGCCATATAAGTGAATGTGATTCAGATGGCTCATTAAAGAGTAAGAAAGTATACCTGTACTTTCTCCAGCTTGGAAAAGATATGTATACCTGGAAGGATATAGACTTTAAGGAAGTAATAGCAACAGGAAGTGATGTTTACAACATAGACCACATATATCCTAAGCACTATGTTAAAGATGACAGTATGGATAATATAGTGCTTACCAATGCAGGGTTCAACAAAGAAGAAAAGAAAGATATATATCCTGTTCCGGACAGCATATACCAGACAATGCATGAAAACTGGCTCTATCTTCGTCAGAATGGGTTCATGAGTGCAGAAAAGCTGGCAAGACTTTCAGACAGAAATCCGATGTCTGATGAAAAAAGAGCTGCATTTATCGGAAAACTGTATACTCAGGTGTCAAGTTCGACAAAGATGCTGGCTGACATTTTTAACAATATTCTTTCAAAAGATACAAAGGTAATATATACAAAATCTTCTGAAGTATCAGACTTCAGAAGACAATACGGATTCCCTAAAATGACAATGCTTAACGAGCATTATCTGGCAAAGGATGCTTATCTTAATATTGTGGTAGGTAATGTGTGGTATACAAAATTCACGGCTTCACCTATGTGGTATATTGAGAAAGAATACAGGACAGGAAAGTCCGAGTATAACCTTAACAGGATGTATGATTTTAACATCATAAGAGATGAAAGAATAGCATGGATAGCAGAAAGTAAAAAGAAGAATATCCCAGGAACAATTGATGTGATAAAAAAGGTTATGAGCAGGAATACACCAGTAACCGTTACAAGAATAACAGAAGGCCACGGGGCGCTCACCAATGCAACAATCTCAAAAGCTGCTAAATCAAAGCCGGGAGTATATCTCCCATTAAAGTCGGATGAGCGTTATAAGGATGTAACAAAGTATGGTGGAAAGACAAGCATTAAGACAGCGTATAATTTCCTTGTAGAACATACAGACAAGCATGGCAGCAGAATAAGAACACTATACAGCCTGCCATTATATCTTGCCAATAATGTTAAGAACAAAGAAGATATAGAAAAATACTGCAGGGAAACATTAGGTCTTAAAGAGCCGGATGTTCGTATAAATAAGATCATGCTTAACTCCGAGCTGGAAATAGACGGCTATAGATATTTACTTGGCGGAAAAACTGGCTTGCAGTATGGTCTAAAGAATAATACCCCTATGGTATTTAACGTGGAATGGCAGGGATATATAAGTAAAATTGAGAAATATATTGATTTCAAATCCGTTGATAAAGATATAACATCTGAAAGGAATATAGAATTATACGATGAGATTCTTGGAAAACATAAAAACAGTATTTTTTCGAGAAAAAGAAATCCTTTATATAATCTAATAGAAAGCTGCCGTGATAATTTTGTTGGTTTGTCATTAGAAGAACAGATGCAGGCATTGTACCAGATATTGTTTCTAACAAGAATGGGCACGAATGTGTCTAACCTGTCTGTTATAGGAGCGGGTGCAAACGTGGGGCTTATGCATCTTAATGCAACAATTAGCAAAGCTTCATCAGTTAAACTTATTGAAATTTCAATAACCGGAATGTATACTATAGAAACCGATATGCTTAATTGTTAAAGCATAGGAATTATTCATATTATTACACACCTTGTAGACAACCCGTTTGAGGGTTTGAGAGGTGTGTAGAATATGATGGGTACAAAACCTACAGCTGTTTCAATAAATTCATGGTTAGGGTTTGAGAGGTGTGTAGAATATGATGGGTACAAAACTAGAAAGTACTATAAAACAATCCCCTAGGTGTTTGAGAGGTGTGTAGAATATGATGGGTACAAAACTACTAACGGATATAACCGTAAGAGTGATTATGTTTGAGAGGTGTGTAGAATATGATGGGTACAAAACGTATCTGTGAGTTTGATACCAATACTGATAGTTTGAGAGGTGTGTAGAATATGATGAGTACAAAACTACCAGATTTACTCTTTGTGGCTTTGTTGGGTTTGAGATGTGTGTAGAATATGATAGACACTAAACAGAAATGTGTAGGAATAGCGCCATGTATGAGTTTGAGAGGCGTGTAAAATATGATGGGTACTAAATCGCAATACTTCGTTATTCCATGTACTGAGTTTGAAAGGTGTGTAAAATAATATATGATGCAATGAGATAGACCTATTGTAAGATGTCGGATTGTCTGTTTGAGAAGTGCGTGTAAAAGAATGATATAAGAAGTAAAAGACATGGAAGTATATTCTGTGTCTTTTTTTCGTGCAAATATGAATGCTATACTAATGTAAGTGTTTTGTAAATGCTTGATTAATCATATTTCGACAAAACAGGGTAAAACAATTTATTGAGGAGGCACATATGACAGATATGGAACAAAGGGAAGCTGCCCACCAGTTTGTCAATAAATGGCATGGAAGAGGAAAGAGGATGGAGATGGACGCTCTTGCTGGATCGATTTGTTAGTTCTATCCGGTGTATTTGGCAGATGAAAAGGGAAACCATGATTTTGAATCTCATGATCTGAAGGATTACAAAAGGGTGCTGATAGAGCTCTTCAAGATTCTTGACATTTTTGTGAAAGAAAGAAAAGAATATCTGGAGGAGGAGTCTGCACAGTTCCATTATGCTAATAGGGGTATATTTACTGACGAAAGGATAGAGATACCTCCGGTTACGAAATAAATAAGGTAGCAAATACTTAATAAAACCTATGAAGACTTTAGCTGGAGTGACACTCTCATACAGTATTTGGAGCTGTCTTTAAATCTACTCTGATTCAAGAGACAAGACACTCAGGCGGTATGCATTATACATCAACCAGGGGGATACCCATAAAGTAATAGACACTTTATTCTTTGAAGACTTAAAAGAAGAGTTCAATGAGATATGCAAGATACAGGTAAGTATGAAGAAAGACAGAAAGCTGGAAGAGAATTACGCAAAGCTCATACGGCAAATGATAAGGCTATAATGTCTGCACATGGATTTGATACTAGAATGAGAGAAGTGGAATACGCAGCGGCTCTTATGATGATGTATCAGGTTCTAATTAACAGTAAAAGATGATGCTATAGTAAGAGAGAAGATATCCTGAAAAAACAGAAAATATCTTCTCTTTTACTACATAGAACATATGTTCGCAATGATAAATCCTTCCTTTGCCAAAGAGTGTGATGCGATGAAACCGTCTTTGGCAAAGGAAGTTCGTCTGAATAAGAATAGGAAAGTAAGGGAAAAGAGTGGTCTGGAAGAGGTAACAATAAAGCATAAAGTAATCAGCGTGTATACTGTATACACCTGCTGCCATTCGCTTAAATTTATTTACCATAAATAAAAAAGGGAATAGATCCCACTCCATTCCCTTTTCCGAAATTATAAGTATACCTCTTATTTGTGTAATAATAATACATGTTACATGTCATTTTGTCAAGGATACAAAGCAAGAACTTGTGTAATTCGTGTGTATGCCATATGTATGTTATATGTATGTTGTATGTATATTTTATGTTTTACCTTTTTATAAGTATTTTGTTCACTGTATTATAAATTACTTTTAGCTCTTCAAGAGGTAATCGCATTAGTCTGCTTGAAAGGAAGGGTTTGCTTTAAGAAAATTAGAAAGCCGATAAGGAAATCAGGAAGAGAGAAAAGAGGAAGAGGAGAGAGGAAGACATAAAAATTCTGGATGAGAATAGGCTAGATAAGAGATAATTAGGGTTCAAGAACGTGTGAAAAATAGTATAGTAGTCCGAAAAAAAATGGCTTGCAAAGCCGCTTAA
>OLYJ01000244.1_pt1 | contig 22067 bp, 24 predicted proteins | sample 1674121 | NCBI WGS metagenome assembly OLYJ01 (sample SAMEA103958146, study PRJEB25191) | human gut metagenome | reverse complement strand
AAGGAGTTACTAAATACTGATGGATCTAATAATCAGTTAAAGGTTATTAAGGAGATATATGGAATAGATATTGCTAAGAAGATGATAGCAATAAAAAGTGAGAATAATGATTATGAAGTATCAGGTTATATTTCTATGCCTGAAGTTACTAGGGCTAGTAGGAGTCATATGATTACATTAGTTAATAATAGAGTTATTAGGAATAATGAATTAAATAAGACGATTAATGATGCGTATCATACATATAAGGAGGATACTAGATATCCTATCGTGGTAATAAATATTAAGTGTGATCCTGAATTGATTGATGTAAATATTCATCCTTCTAAATTAGATATTAAGTTTGGTAATTTTGATGATTTGAAGAATTTGATAACTAGTACTATTATAAATGGTATTAGGGAAAAGGTTTTGATACCGAAGATAGAGATTAAGGATAATGTAGAGGTTCCTAAGTATGAGAATATTAGTATTGATTTTAGTAATAATACTATTTTAGAGAAATCTAGTGAATATAGAAGTAATTTAGAGAAGTTGATTAATAATGGGGTTGTTATTAATGATTTTGAGGATGATAAAAATAATTATATTGAAAATATTGAAATAAAAGGGGGTAATTTTTTATCTACTTTGGAAGAATATGTGAGTAAGTATGAAAATATTTTATATTTGAATAATAGGGAAGATGATATTAATTTAATATATAATGGTTCTATTAGAATTAAAAAGATTATTGTCAGATGTACAAGAGATGTTTATGATAGGATAAAATAACATTTCTTTTTTTTGTTTTAGATGTTATAATTAATTTGAAGTAGGTGAAAAGATATGAAGTTAATTATTGGTAGTCATGTTTCATTTAAAAAGGAAGATGGTCTTTTAGGTAGTGTTAAGGAAGCGTTGAGTTATAAGGCGAATACTTTTATGTTTTATACAGGGGCTCCACAGAATGCCAAAAGATTACCTATTAATATGGAATTGGTAGATGAAGCTAAAAAAATGATGATAGATAATGGAATTGATATTAATAATGTAATAGTGCATGCTCCTTATATTATTAATTTAGCTAACGGGGATGATTTTGCGGTTTCTTTTTTGAGGCAAGAAGTCGAAAGATGTATCAAAATAGGAATAAATAAGTTGGTTTTGCATCCAGGTAGTTATGTTAGTTTATCTAAGGAAGAAGGACTTAATAATATTGTTTTGGGACTTAATAAGATATTAAATAAGGATATGAATATAAAGATATTATTAGAGACTATGGCGGGTAAAGGGACAGAGATAGGATGTTCTTTTGAGGATTTAAAGTATATTATAGATAATGTTAAATATAATGAAAAATTAGGAGTTTGCTTGGATACTTGTCATATTAATGATGCTGGATATGATATTTCTTCTTTTGATAATGTGATGATGGAATTTGATAATATTATTGGAATAGAAAGACTTTTGTGTGTGCATATTAATGATAGTAAAAATATTAGGGGTAGTAAAAAAGATAGACATGAAAACTTTGGCTTTGGAACGTTGGGGTTTGATAACTTATTGAAAATTGTATACTATCCTAATCTTGAATTGGTTCCTAAAATATTAGAAACTCCGTATGTATCTAAGGATGATGATTCTAAAGAAAGATTATATCCTCCTTATAAGGAAGAGATAGAAATGATTAGAAATAAAGAGTTTGATGCTGATTTAATAAGTAAGATAAGAAGTAAATATATATAGTGTTAATTTAATAATAGGTAAGAAAACATGCAAGATATATGCAAGATGATTGATGTTTCATTAATTTTATGGTATACTATTAGAAGAAAAATAAGAGGTGATTTTAATGGAAAAATATATTTCACCATTTACTATAACAAACAGAATGTTAGAACTTGTTGGAAGTATAATGGAAAAAGTTGGAAAGTTAGATAATTTTAGTAATTTAAATAAAATGCCAGTATTAAGAAGAAATAATCGTATTCATTCAATACATTCGTCTTTAACAATTGAAGCAAATTCGTTATCTTTTAATCAAGTTAAAGATGTTATTAATGGTAAATTAGTAATTGGAGATCAAAAGGAAATACAAGAAGTAAAAAACGCATATAAAGCCTATGAAATGATGAGGGAATCTAATCCATATAGTATTTACGATTTATTAAAAATTCATGGCGTTATGACTTTCTTAACTGTAGAAGAATCTGGGGTATTTAGAAAAGGTGAGGAAGGTGTATTTGATGAAAATAATAATTGTATTTTTATCGCACCCAAACCTGAATATGTAGAATCTTTAATGAATGATTTATTTAATTGGATGAAAGAATCTAAAGATGAAATACACCCATTAATATTATCTTCTATATTTCATTATGAATTTGTATTTATTCATCCATTTAGTGATGGAAATGGTAGGATAGCTCGTCTTTGGCAAAATTTAATTTTATCTAAATGGAAAGAAATATTTGAATATGTACCTATAGAATCACAAATAAAAAAATATCAAGAAGAATATTATAAAGCAATTAATAATTGTAACAAAACAGGTAATTCTAATGAATTCATAGAATTTATGTTAGAGATGATAGATAAAGAGCTAGATAATTTATTAGAAAGTACTGAAAAAGAAATAACACATATTAGTGGATATGTAACTAAACTCTTGGAGGTAATGGATTATAATATTCCAATGAGTTCATTTGAAATAATGGAAAAGTTAGGATTAAAATCTAAAGATTCGTTTAGAGATAATTATTTAAATCCTGCACTTGAAAGCGGTTTAATTAAAATGACTTTACCAAATAAACCTACTAGTAAAAATCAAATGTATTATAAAGATTAAGGATATAAATACACATTTTAATCATAGTAATATTAAATATATAAATAGTCCTTTTGGTGATACAAATGAAATGGTATTTGGTATAAAAAGTAATTCTACTTTGAAGAAGTAATTTCTACAAGGCAGGCTATTTAAAATTACGATATTTATATACTTTACATAGACAAAAAAGCTTTACAAAATTTATAAATGTGCTATAATTTATATTAAGAATAGGCTAGGTGGTTTTTATGTATATGTTAAAAACACAAACAATTGATATAGAACATGTTCAAAGAATTTTAAATAGCTGTCCTTATTATGATCAAATAGTTAATTATGAATATCAAGAGGGGGATCTTTTATCTAAAGCTTTAATAGATTGGTACAGAGAATTAATCTTTTCAGCAGATGGTTTTAACGAAAAGCAATTAAAAATTATTAGTGCGATGGATAGAGCAATGTATTTATATGTAAAGGAAAATAAATATAAAAAAGGGTTAAAAAAAGTTTTATCTGAAAATGATATATCTATAGATAGTCAGATAAGTATTGCTAATGCTATTAAGAAAATATTGATGTTTACAAATTCATATGAGAAGCAGGAAATACTTGAAATATCTAGTTCGATGTGGTTATAATAAAATAAAGTTCTTTTGAACTTTGTTTTTGTATTAATGGGAGGTTTTTATGTACGCGTTAGTCTTAGTAGAAATTGGGGTTAAGAATGTAGATAAATATTTTATTTATCATATACCAGATAATTTAGAAGATAAGATTAATATTGGAATTAGGGTAAAAGTGCCATTTAATACTAGGGAAATTTCAGGTTTTGTTATTAAAATAATCAATAAAATAGAAGATAATAATTATGAAGTAAAGGATATATTGGAAGTAATTGATAATGAAGAAGTATTAAATTTGGAACTTTTAAAACTAGGGGAATATATATCTTCTAAGACTTTATGTTCGATGATTACTGCGTATCAAACGATGTTACCTAAGGCTTTAAAGGCTAATCATAAGGTAGCTATGAAGCCTAAGAATGAAGTTATTGCAGTTTTAAATAAAGATACTAGTGAAATTTATGAATATATATCAATTTGTTCATATAAAAAACAAGTGGAGATATTAAAAAGTATAATCGAAAATGGAAGTGTTAAGGTTATATCTTCAAATATTTCTTCAGTTACTTCTCTTGCTAATAAAGGTTTAATTAAAACGATATCTAGGGAAGTATATCGTTATAATGATAATACAATAGAAAATAAACATACTGTTTTTTTGAATGAAGAACAAAGTAAGGTAGTCAAGGAAGTAATTGATAATTTAAATACTAATAATACTTATCTTTTAAAGGGGGTTACTGGTTCAGGGAAGACGGAAGTTTATATGCATATTATTAAGGAGGTTATCGATAGAGGGATGCAGGCGATTATGCTTGTGCCGGAGATTAGTTTAACTCCTCAAATAGTAAGTCGTTTTAGACAAAGGTTTAATAATGAAGTTGCGGTTTTGCATAGTGGTTTATCGGATGGTGAAAGATATGATGAATATCGTAAAATAAAAAAAGGATTAGTGAAAATAGTAGTGGGGGCTAGAAGTGCAATATTTTCACCATTTCAAAATTTGGGAGTGATAATCATCGATGAAGAACAGGTGACTTCTTATAAGCAAGAAAATAATCCTAGGTATCATACTAGAGATGTGGCCTTGTTTAGGTGTAAGTATCATAATTGTCCTTTGGTATTAGGAAGTGCTACTCCATCTTTAGAATCTTATGCTAGGGCTAAAAAGGGAGTATATAAATTACTTACTTTAAATAAAAGAGCTAATAATAAGTTAATGCCGGAGATTAGAATTGTTGATATGAAGAAGGAAATACGGAATAATTATCATAATATTTCTTTAGAATTAGAAAATGCGATAAAAGAAAAATTAGATAAAAAAGAACAGATAATTATTCTTTTGAATAGAAGAGGATATTCTTCGATGTTAACTTGTAAGGATTGTGGTGAGGTAATTAAATGTCCAAATTGTGATATTAGTTTAACTTATCATAAAACTAGTAATACTTTGAGATGTCATTATTGTGGTTATGGTACTAAAGTAAAAGATACATGTCCAAGTTGTCATGGAAAATCTCTTACTATGTATGGACTTGGTACTGAGAAATTAGAAGAAGAGTTGGTTAAAAAATTTAATGCTAGGGTAGTGAGAATGGATTTGGATACTACTACTTCAAAGAAGGCACATAGTAAAATAATAAAAGATTTTTTAGAGCAAAAGTATGATATTTTAGTAGGTACTCAGATGATAGCTAAGGGATTAGATTTTCCTAATGTTACTTTGGTGGGGGTTATTAATGCAGATGCTTCTTTAAATATACCTGATTTTAGAAGTAGTGAATATACTTATCAATTGCTATCTCAGGTATCTGGGAGATCAGGAAGGGATAAAAAAGAGGGAATTGTCATTATTCAAACGTTAAATCCGGAACATTACAGTATAAAGTATGCGAAAGATCATGATTATGATGGATTTTTTAACTATGAGATGAGGATAAGGAAAAAATTGGGGTATCCACCATATTATTATCTTACTTTAATTAAAATATTAAGTCGTGATTATCAGTTATGTATGAAAGAAGCTAATAAGGTAGGGGAGTTTTTAAGAAAAAATTTACCTAGTGATGTTATAGTTTTAGGACCATCTATTGCTAGTACTTTTAAGGTTAATAATATTTATCATTTTCAATGTATAATTAAATATAAAAAAGAAGATGATATCAAAGAGGTTCTAAGGACAATTGATAATATATATAAAGTTAATACTAAAGTAAGAATTGAGATGGATATTGATCCTGTCAGATTATAAAATTGACAATGATATATTTAAAATATATAATAATATAAAAAAGAAGGTGATGTTTATATGGAAAGATTACAAAAAGTGATTGCTAATTATGGGTATGCTTCAAGAAGGGAAGCTGAGAAGTTGATAGCAAGTGGTCAGGTTAAGGTTAATGATGTTGTAGTAAGAGAACTTGGTACTAAAGTATCTTCTAGTGATATAATTCAAATAAATAATGTTCAGATAGATAAAAATATAGGGTATGAATATTATTTGCTTTATAAACCAAGAGGGGTAATATCATCTTCTAAAGATGAAAAGGGAAGAAAAACAGTCGTTGATTTAATTGATACTGAAAGTAGAATTTATCCAATCGGTAGATTAGATTATGATACTACGGGGATAATTCTTTTGACTAATGATGGTAATCTTGCTAATATGTTGAGCTTACCAAAATCTAATATTGATAAGACTTATATTGCTAAGGTTGATGGTATATTAAAAAAAGAAGATATTATAAAGCTTAAAAATGGGGTAATAATTGATGGATATAAAACTAAAAAAGCTAAGATAAAGGTAAAAAAAATAGATAAAAAAAATAAGACTAGTATTGTTGAAGTAACTATTCATGAAGGAAAAAATCATCAAGTTAAAAAAATGTTTGAAGCAATTGGTTTAAAAGTATTAAAATTGAAAAGGGAAAAATATGCTAATTTGGATTTAACAGGATTAAAAGTAGGTGATTATCGTCCGTTGCTTATAAAAGAAGTGAAAAAATTATATAGTTTAGTTAATAATAAGAATAGTTATTAGAAGGGAGGTGAAGTTTAATATGTTAAAAAAGTTTAATAGTTTTATTAATATGTCAATAATTACTGCTGTATTATTTTTATTACTTGGAGGTGTAATCGTTATATTTCCTTCTACTTCTTTAAAAATAATATCTTACTTTTTAGCTTTAATATTGATTATTATTGGTATATCTTTAATTTTAAAATCTACTTCTTCTTTTGTATTTTCTGATTTTATAACTTCTGGCATCTTATCATTATTATTAGGGATAATTTTACTTATATATCCTAAGATGTTAAATATAATTATTCCTATAATAACGGGAGTATGGTTTATTGTAAGTTCTATTTTTAAAATTAGATTATCATTAGTACTTAAAAAATATGGTGTAAGTTCTTGGTTGTGGGCGATTATTTTATCGATACTTACTATTATATGTGGAGTTTTATTGATAATTAATCCTAATATAGGGGCTTTGACACTTACTACTATTTTGGGAATGTTATTTATTGTATATTCTATTTCGGATATTATTGATTTAATAATATTTAAGAAGAATGCTAATACAATAGCTAAAATATTTAAATAATAAAAGAAATATTTTCTTAATTATTTTTCTTATGTATAAAAATAAAATGGTGTGCAAATACTATTATTAAGGAGGATAATATGAAGAAAATATTTCTTTTTGTATTTGGTTTATTAGTACTTTTAACTGGTTGTAATACTTTGATTAATACCCCTACTAAAAAGGTGGAAGAGTTATTAAGTAAGTATCAGATGGTTGATCAAGATATTTCTTCTGAGGTAGATAATTTATTAAATGATGAAGTTACTTTAACTTCCGATGAAAAGGCAAAGTATAAAGATATTATAAGTAAGCAATATAAAAATTTAGTATATACTATAAAAGATGAGACTGTAGATGGGGATAATGCTATAGTTACTGTTGAAATAGAGGTATTAGACTATAAAAAAGTTATTGATGAAGTTGATAGTAAATATTCAAATGATGTTACATTAGATAGAAGTAATTATAATGCTATGAAGATAGATGCTTTATCTAAGGCTAAGGAAAAAGTAAAATATACACTTGAGATAAACGCGAGAAAAGATAAAGATGGTAATTGGGAAGTAGTAGGGTTAACTAGTTCTGATAGAAAAAAAATACAAGGTATGTATTAGAAAATTTGTATTTTTTTTTATTTTATATAAAAATAATTGATTTAATTTTAATTATGGGATATAATTATTTATAGAATAAGATACGGGAGCAAGGGATATATATGAAGAAGGAAAAGTTAACTATTAGTCTGCAGATAATATTAATATTAATGGTAACTTTAGCTGCTACATGGGCGGTTAAAACTACATATGATAATATTGCTGCTAATGTTAGTACAGCTAATTTGGCGGTTGTTTATGTTGGGGATAGTGCTGTTAGTTCTGATGATTTATTACCAGTTACAGCAAGTGAAATAGCTACTTATGCGGTTAAGAGTAATTTTACAGTTAAAGGGGCACAGAGTAATCCTACTGATATACAAATATATTATGATGTAACTTTGAAAAATATAAATATTGGGGAAGGTTTATTAGATAGCAATTTTAGATTTCAATTACTTAAAAATGGAAGTGTTATATCCGAAGGAAACTTTAAAAATTTACAAGTAGAAAAAACTAGTGGAACACTTAAGTATTATCAAAGGGCAATATTGACAGAGACTCCACAACTTTTGCCTAGTTATAGTTCTACTGCTGATTCTTATGAAGTGAGATTTTATGTTTTGGAAACTGGGATGAGTCAAGAGCATATGATGAATCAAAGTTTTTCTGCTGATTTAGAAATATCTTTATATACTTCTAAGGGAGGAAGCTTAGATAGAGATAGATATACTAATTTAATAACTATTAGTACGGATTTAAAACTTGTAAGTAATATAGGTGATTTTAAAAGAGGATTATATACTGTATCTACTAATTGCAGTAATGCTACGTCTAGTTTTGATCCTAAAAATTGGGAATTTAGGATTAAAGATTTAACTAATTATTCAGAGTGTACGGCTACATTTACAGAAGATGCTACTACTTATCCAACTTTATATGACCATATTATAACATTATGGAATAATACAGATGGTTCTAATAATATTTATAAAGAGGATCATACGATTAATGGTAATAGTTATTCTGAATATAGATATGAAGGAGAAGATACTTCGGTTAATAACTATGTCTGGTTTAACAATGAATTATGGAGAATAATTGGGGCATTTCCTGGAGGAACACCGACAACAGATGCGGATAATTTAGGGGATGGAGCACCTAGTGTAAATAATACGGTTAAGATAATCAGAGATGATGCCATAGGTAGTTTTGCTTGGCATAAGAGCAATACTAATGATTGGACAGCAGCATCATTAAATATAGAGATATTAAATAATTTATATTTAAATTCTTCTTCTGGTACTTGTTATTTTTATAGTACTACAGTAGGAAAGAGTTGTAGTTTTGAAGATAATGGACTAGCTAATGTACAAGATTTTATTGAGAATGCTACTTGGAATTTAGGAGGATATAGTAGTAATTCAGTAACGACCTCAGATATGTATACGTACGAAAGGGGAACTACCGTTTCTAGCGGTAGACCAGTAGTAACTACAGGTAAGGTAGGATTAATGTATCCATCAGATTATGGATATTCAGTTACTAATGCTAACTGTAGCCATACAAGTGAAAATCTTGGTAGTTATAATTCGTCATCATGTGGGGGTAAGGCATGGTTACTTAAGTATGGGTTTGAATGGACGAATTCTCCTAACTCTGGTAATTCCTATAATGTGTTTTACGTAGGCACGAATGCTTATTTGAGCAACTACCGCGCGAACTATGGCTACGGGGTCCGACCAGTTCTTTATCTTAAATCTAATGTCTATGTTACTGGGGGAGATGGCAGTATTAATAATCCTTATCAATTATCTTTAAGTTAGGTTTAAATTTACTCTAATGGAATGGAAGGTAACCTTCCCATTAGAGTAAATTTGGTTATAATTATAAAATATATAATTTATAAATATAATATGGGAAGGTGTTAAGATATGATATTAGATTTTGTTTTATCTAAGAAGTTTTATTTACCTATTTGCTATATAGTGTTTGGAATAATACTTTATGCAGTTATATGTAATATTGTAAATAAGACTTTAAAGGTTAAAAATAAACATATTAATATGAAGAAGCAAACAACTATTGTTAATTTGATAAAGAGTATTATTAAATATATTATTTTAATTATTGTGATACTTATGATTCTTAGTGTATATGGAGTGGATACTAGTAGTATAATTGCTTCTATTTCAGTTGTTGGTGTTGTTATTGGACTTGCTTTTCAGGATACTTTAAAAAACTTATTATCGGGAATTTCTATTATTTTTGATAATCATTATATGGTGGGGGATGTAGTAGAGATTAATGGTTTTAAGGGGGAAGTAATTTCTTTAGGACTTCAAAGTACAAAGGTTAAGTCCTATACTGGTGAAGTGTTTATTATTGGTAATAGTTTAATTACTAGTATTATTAATTATAGTCAAAATGATAGTAAACTTTTGATTGATATTCCAGTTAGTTATAATACTAATATTAATAAGCTTGAGAAAATATTGGATAATTTAAGGGATAGGATAGAAAATATTCCTAGTGTTAGAGGCGGTTATGAATTACTTGGGGTTGATAGTTTTTCTTCTAGTGCGGTTATTTATAAGATAGTAGTAGATTGTATATGTAATGAACAATTTGGAGTTAAAAGAAAAATTTTAAAACTTATAAAGGAGGAATTGGATAAGAATAAAATAGAAATTCCTTATAATAAGTTAGATGTATATATTAAATAAGCATACGAAAAAAAGTATGCTTATATTTTTAAAAAATAAAGCAAATAAATGTTCGCTTTTTTATTGACAATAATAATTATCTTTGTTATCATTAAAATGTACTGTGGAAATAAAATAAGGGGGAATGTAATGAAAGAAGATAAAATGCACTTAATTAATAAAATATTTAATAACGAAACTATTAGAACAGTTTGGGATAAGGAAGAAGAAAAGTATTATATTAGTATAGTTGACTTAGTAGGAATATTGGTAGAAAGTGATAGTCCTAGAAAATATTGGAATTGGTTAAAAAATAAGTTAAAAAAGGAAGAAGACTTTCAGTTGTCTAGTATTACTAGACAACTGAAATTAAAATCATCAGATGGTAAGTATTATAATACTGATGTGGTTGATATAGAAGGTATGTTTAGAATTATTGAATCTATTCCTAGTAAAAATGCGGAACCAATAAAAGGATGGTTAGCTAAATTAGGAAGTGAAAGAATTGATGAAGTAGAAAAAATTAAATAAATTTATTTAAAAGTTATAATGTAATAAGTAAGGGAGGTTTAATAGTGAAAAATGATAAATTAGAAACAATTTCAAATTTATTTGAAGGTAGAGAAATTAGAAGTATATGGGATAGTGAAAAAGAAGAATATTACTTTAGTGTAGTTGATGTTATAAGTGCTTTAACTGAGAGTAGTGAACCAAGAAAATATTGGTCTGTATTAAAATTAAGACTGAAAAAAGAAGGAAGTCAAGTGACTACAAAATGTAGTCAGTTCAAGATGATGGCTCCTGATGGAAAAATTAGATTAAGGGATACTCTAGATACAGAGGGTATATTTAGGCTTATTGAATCAGTTCCAAGTCCTAAAGCTGAGCCATTTAAAATGTGGCTTGCTAATTTGGGAAGCGAAAGAATAGATGAAGTATTTGATCCTGAAATAGCTGTAAATAGAGCAATAACTTATTATCGCAATAAAGGTTATTCTGATGAATGGATAAAGAGAAGACTTTCAGGAATAGTAGATAGATTTAAACTTACAGATGTTTGGAAAGAAGGAGGCATAACTAAACCAACTGAATATGCTATGCTTACAAATGAAATATATAAAGGTTGGTCTGGAATGAAGGCAAGTGAATATAAAGATTATAAAGGAATTAGAAAAGAATCACTTCGAGATAATATGACCGATATTGAAGTAGCATTAACTAACATTGGTGAAATAGCAGCTAGAGATATTGCAAGGGAAGAAAAGCCACAAGGATTAAAGGAAAATATGAAAGTTGCTAAACGAGGTGGCGGAGTAGCAAAAGGTGCAAGAGATTTATATGAAAAGGAAACTAAAAAGTCTGCTATATCAAAAGAAAATTCATTAAATTATCAATATGTAGATTCGTTAAAGAAAATAGGAAATAAGGAGTAGTGGTTATGGAAAAAATTAAGTATTTTGAGGAAGAAATTGGTTATATATGTGATGATAGTTTGAAAAGTGATATTGTTTTTTTGATAAATAAATTGCCGGATTATTTTTTTGAAATACCGGCTTCTAGTACTGGTAAATATCATCCTGCTTATGCTATATCTAAAGGAGGCCTTTTAAAGCATACTAAGGTGGCTACTAAGATAGCTAAGGTTTTGCTTGATAATGAGACTATTGGGGTGAATTTTTCTAGCAGGGAGAAGGATTTAATTATTATGGCTTTGATTATTCATGATGGGTTAAAAAAGGGGGTATGTGAAGAAAAATATACGGTATTTGAACATCCGTTATTGGTATCTAGGTTGATAACGGAGAATAAGGATGATTTGAGGATGGATGAAGATGATATTAAAATACTTTGTGATATAATCGAATCTCATATGGGAAGGTGGAATATTAATCCGGTTACTAAAATGGAGGTATTACCTAAACCTAATAATAAATTAGCTAAATTTGTTCATATGTGTGATTATTTATCGAGTAGAAAATTTCTTAATGTTTCTTTTGATGATAATTTTAATATTATAGAATAATTGTTATATTTGTAATTTCTATCATTATGTGATAGAATAGTTGTTGGTGAGAGATGATGAATAATAAGGGTTTTACTTTAGTTGAATTACTTGCAACTATTATATTAGTTGGTGTTTTAGGAGCAATAGCATATACTACTGTTATCAATGTTTATGATGCTAGTAAGAAGAAAAATGAAGATATTTTCATCGGTAGGTTATCTAATGTAATAGATGATTATATAGCACTTTATCATGATGATTATAATTATAGTTATTATAAAGAATCTGTGAAAGAAACGGGGACGGTTAGTGTTTCTAGGAGTGATTTAGTATCTTTAGATAAATTGGGTGAAAAGAAATTAGTAAATTTACCTATAATTAATCCTAGAAATAAAAATACTTGTGGTGGTGATTTTTATATTTATAAAGATAGTGATTATGTTTTTTGTTTTAGTATTATCTTAGATTGTTTAGAAAAAGATGATAAGTTAGTAACTAATTGTCAGTTTGAGGTTAAGGTGGATTAGTATGTCATTAATTATTATCTTGATTTTGAGTTGCTTTTTCTTTGATAGGATAAGTAAAATATTAGTAATTACTAATATGAGTGTTTTTGATAGTTTTGAAGTAATAAATAATTTTTTTTCAATAACATATGCAAGAAATTTTGGGGCTGCTTTTAGTTTTTTTAAAGGTGGTAGATATATTTTTATTATGGTAGCAATTTTGGTAATTGTTGCGTTGTTTATTTTTTTAAAAAATAATTTAAAAAAGATAAATATATTGGATAAGATTTGTGTTTCTTTGATACTAGGGGGATCTTTAGGTAATTTATTAGATAGAATTATATATGGATATGTTATAGATTTTTTAGATTTTAATATTTTTGGTTATAATTATCCAATATTTAATTTTGCTGATAGTTTTATTGTGGTAGGAACGATAATTTTATTAATTAATTCGATAAGGAATGATGTAAATGTTAAAAATAAAAGTGGAAGAGAATAATATTCGGATAGATAGTTATTTAATTACTAAGACTGAATTTTCTAGGAGTAAGATTCAAAAGTTAATTAAGGATAAGCTTATTTTGGTGAATGATAAGCCGGTTAAAAATAGCTATTTGGTAAAAGAAAATGATGTAATATTAATTGATGATTTTGAAGATGTTACTAATAATGTTCAAGGGGAAGATATACCTTTGGATATAGTTTATGAAGATGATGATATAATTGTTGTTAATAAAAAAAGTGGGATGGTTGTTCATCCTGGTAATGGTAATTATAATAATACTTTAGTAAATGCTTTGGTGCATTATTCAGATAATTTAAGTAGTGTAAATGGTGAGTTTAGACCTGGGATTGTTCATCGGATAGATGCATTTACTTCTGGACTTTTGGTTGTTGCTAAGAATGATTTTGCTCATAATTATTTGGCACAATCTTTGAAGGATAAAAAAACCAAAAGAAAGTATTTAGCATTAGTAGAAGGTGTAATTAGCGAAGATACTGCTACTATTGATGCTCCTATAGGTAGAGATGATAAAGATAGGAAGAAAATGACTGTTACTAGTCATAATAGTAAGAGTGCTGTTACTCATATTAGGGTTTTGGAGAGGTATAAGGATGCAACATTAATTGAATGTAGTTTGGAAACAGGGAGAACTCATCAAATAAGAGTGCATATGAAATATATAAATCATCCGATTATTAATGATAAAGTCTATGGTAGTAAGTCAAAAATGATTAATCCTTCTTTTGGTCAAATGCTTCATGCGAAAACTTTAGGCTTTGTACATCCTAGAACCGGTGAATATTTAGAGTTTACTTGTGATGCTCCATTAGAGTTTTATGAGATTTTAAGTGTTTATAAAGACCATAATTAGCATATAAAAGCTAAAAAATAAACTGAAAACAATATAAGGAATTAAAAATTTGGCTATTTTACTATCTATGGTATATGAAGATTCATATAAATATAATGAACTAATAAATAGTGCTACTGATGATATAAATAGTGTCATTTTATTATTTAGATAAAAAAGGTAACTCAAAAATATTTGGTTAATAATATAATTTATAATTAAGACAATTTTGTAATAACAATGGGATTTAGGGAAAATATTAATAATGGTATAGCTAATTAGAATGTTTATTAAGCCTATTGTAAATAATAATATATAATTTATAATATTTAGATTTTTAGAGTAATAAATGAGGAAAATAAAAATAAACCACGGTATTAATAAAAGAAAATAATTGATAATTTTTTTCATACTGGCTCCTCTTTATTTATTTTATTAAATATTGTATAATAATATGCGAGGTGTTTTTGATGAATGAGAATGTAATAATTGATAAAAAGGATTTAATGATTATGAAATTGCTTCATTATTTTGTTACTGAAGAGGATTATAACCCTATTATTTTGCATGGTGTAAATGATGAAATATGGTTGGAAAATTTAAATAATCCATATAAGGTTGTTAGAATTGTAAATCATTATATCCATAACAATGAACAGTTATCTTTTGATAATTTTAAAGTTAAGCAAATTACTAATAAATTAAAGAGTAAAACATTATCGAGAAAGATGAAGGTTTTAAATATATATTTAGATTTGGGAGAAGCGGTTAATTTGACTTCGGATAGTGAATCTGAAAGTGTTGTTGTTAAAAAAATTACCGATTTAAAGAATGAGCATCTTATTTCTGTTTTCCCTGATATATTGACTAAAACTAAATACGAAGAAAAGGGTATGGAGTTATTTGCTAAGATTACTAACGATATAAATAATGCTAATAAGGAAAAAACAAAGAAATTAGATAAAATATTTTCAATAAAAAAACCTATTATTACGTATTGTATTATTGCTTTATGTATTTTAGCATTTATTTTAATGTATATTTTTGGTAATGGTTCTTCTGATAATTTAACTTTAATTAAGTTTGGGGCTAATTTGGATATTTTGACTGTAGGTTTAGGAGAATACTTTCGTTTAATTACTTGTTCTTTTTTACATATTGGCATTTTTCATTTATTATTTAATATGTATGCTTTATATGTAATTGGTTCTCAAGCTGAAAGTTTTTTTGGTAAGATAAAATATTTAATTATTTATTTATTTAGTGCGGTATCGGCATCACTTTTATCTTTGATGTTTTCTGCAAATGTTATATCTGCTGGTGCTAGTGGAGCAATATTTGGTTTAATGGGAGCTTTATTATATTTTGGATATCACTATCGTATTTATTTAGGTAATGTTATTAAGAGTCAAATACTTCCAATTATTGTTATTAATTTACTTTTTGGTTTTTTAGTTAGTGGTGTTGATAATGCTGCACATATTGGGGGATTAATAGGGGGATTTTTGACGGCGATGGTTTTGGGTGTGCCAGAACATAATGATAAGTCTAGTCGTATAAATGGAATGATTTTACTTTTGATATATTTGGCTTTTGTGATATATATGGTATTTATTGGTGGGTAGTTATTGCACAATCTTATTAAGTATGTTATACTTATTAGTGTAAGAATAGGAGAGATATATATGAAAAAGAATGTAATTAGTCTATTTATATTTTCTTTGCTTTTTATGGTAGGTATGAATAGGGTTTGTGCTGATGAATTTTATAGTGTTGAATTTTATCCAAATAATGGAGAAAATACTACTACACAGTTAGTGGAAAGTGGTAAAACGGTAAATCCTATTAATCCGGTTAGAGAAGGATACGAGTTAGAAAATTGGATATTGGTAAGTACTAATGAGGTGTATGATTTTAATACTCCTGTTACTAGTGATATTCAGTTAAAGGCTAAGTGGAAATTAATTAATGCAACTGACGATATTACTAATCCGGATACTGGAATTGTAAGTTATATTGTTATTGCTGCTTTTCTTATGCTTGTATCATTTGGTGTTATGACATATATGATTTGTAAAAGAAGTGCTTAAAGAAAAAATTAGAATAGTTGTTCTAATTTTTTTGTTAAATTATTAAAAAAAATGTCTAATTATATTGAAAAATTTAAAAATAGAGTGTAGAATATATACCTAGGAGGAATAAGATGAAAAGAAAAGATATAATTTTAGTAGTAGTGGCAGTTTTATTAATAGTAAGTGGACTTATATTTGGAACTAAAAAGGAAGAAGTGTTATCGGAAGAAGAGCAGAGAAAAGTTTGGACTGAGATGTTATCTAGTACTGAACTAGTGAATGGTATTAATGAGATGAGTTTTGACTATTTTAAGGCTATTCATAATGTTGGGGATAAAAGGACAGTTATTTATATTGGTAGTTCAAACTGTGGATGGTGTCAAAAATTTAGTCCTATTTTAGAAGAGGTAGCTAATGAAAATGATTTAAAAATTGTCTATATTAATGTAGCTAAATTAAAAAATAGTGAAAATCAAGAGTTGGTTAGTGCTTCTGAAAATCACTACAAGGGAGGAACACCTACAACATTAATTGTTGAAAAAGGTAAAGTTATCGATTCGTTAGGTGGATATAAAGAAAAAGATGAAACAATAGAATTTTTCAAAAATAATGGTATAATAGGGTAATTATTATGGGTCTTACATATGAAAAATTAAAAGAATTTAAAAGAAAATATCCATCTACAGTTGCTTGGCGTTTAAAGAAACATGCTCATATAATTGATATTCATCTGAATAAGGGTGAAGAGATATTATATGCTTTTGCTGCTCAAAAAAATGATAATATGTTTGATGTTGTATCTACTTATGCAGTTGTTTTAACAAATAAAAGGTTAATATTAGGAACTAAGAGGTTGTTGTTTGGTTATTTCTTTACTTCTATAACTCCAGATATGTTTAATGATTTAACCGTTAAATCTAACTTGGTTTGGGGAAAAATTCATATAGATACTGTTAAGGAATATATTACTTTATCTAACATTAGTAAAAAAGCTTTGCCTGAGATTGAAACTAAGATAATTAATTTGATGATTAGGGAAAAGAAAAAATATCATATTAATAATAGGAGTGCTATGTAAGCACTTTTTTTTTGTTTTTACATAATTTATTGTAGAGGTGGTTATATGTATGAAATTTATACGGTTGTAGGTGGGGATATACTTTTTATGGGGAATAATGAGTAATATTATATAGATTATATATAAAATACTGTGAAAGTTGAGAAAAACTCAACTTTTTTTGGTATAATTTAATTATCAAGAACTTTTTAAAAGGTGGTGATATAATGAAAAACAACATGATAATATATGTATCAAAAGATGGTAATGTAAAAGTTGATGTTAATATTCAAAATGAAGATATATGGATGAGTCAAGATGTTATGGCTAATCTTTATGATACCACTAAAAATAATATTTCAATGCACTTAAAAAATATATTTGATGAAGGTGAATTAGAGAAAAATTCAGTTGTTAAGAAATTCTTAACAACTGCCAGTGATGGTAAGAAATATAATGTTTTACACTATAATTTAGATGCGATTATTGCTGTTGGGTATAGAATTAACTCCAAAAAGGCAACTGAATTTAGAATATGGGCAACCAAAGTTTTAAAAGAATATATGATTAAAGGATTTGCTTTAAATGATGAAAGATTAAAGAATAATGGTGAAAGTCCGTATTTTGAAGAATTGCTTGCTAGAATTCGTGATATTAGGTCTTCTGAAAAAATATTTTGGAGAAAAGTACTAGATATTTATGCAACTTCAATTGATTATGATCCCAAAAATAAATTATCAATTGATTTCTTTAAAACAGTGCAAAATAAAATGCATTATGCTACACATGGACATACTGCTGCTGAAGTTATATTTACTAGAGTGGATTCTGAAAAAGAATATTTAGGACTTACTAATTTTAAAGGCAATTATCCAACAAAAAGCGAAACGGAAATTGCTAAAAACTATTTGACTGAAGAAGAACTTAATACTTTAAATAGAATGGTATCAGCATACTTAGATGTAGCAGAAATTAATGCTTTAGATAGACAGCCAATGACAATGCAAGATTGGGTTAATGAATTAGATTCATTTCTAAAGATGACAAGAAAAGATATATTAAATGGTTCAGGGATCATTTCACACAAAGAAGCATTAGAAAAAGCACATAAAGAATATGATAAATATATGCAAAAGCATCTAACTACTGCTGAAAAAGATTATTTAGAAATGTTAAACAAAGAAGTTGAAGAAATTGATAAATAATAGGTTGGGGATATAATGTAAAAAAATTTAGAAATAAGTTTATGTAGAATCAATTATTCAGAAAGTTTAGAAGATTTAGCACAAGCTACAATATCATTGTTAAATGAAAAAATCATAGAATATAATACATTTTTTGGTATAACTATTCAAGAAAAAATAATTGGGAAAAAATAAATTTAATCATCTTATAAAATTTAGTGAAAACTAGAAATTTGGATGATTTTTTTGTGCTATAAACTATTGTTACTTTTAGACTTATTCCAGTTATTATCCTACTTTGTAGGATGAATTTCGTAAGTATGAAATAATAATGGTGCATATACGATTCCTTATCATATAAGCAAAATTGAGTATATATGCACCATCTTCTTATCCTGGTGATTCATAATTTATTAAATTATAAATCTTTTTAGTGGAGGTAATATGCATCATGCGAAGGAGATGATGTGTATGAGAAGATTTAATTTATATTTATCAGAGGGATTGTTTGAGCGAATTGAATTACTTTATTGTTAAGTATGTTTTGGACATACCAAATAATATTACTAAAACAATATTTAAAGCCATAGAATTTATTGGAGGTATTAAACTCTATGGTTAAATACAAAGTTAATTTAAAGTTTAATGAAAACGGAAAATCTTTAAATGAGACAATAACTGAAGTATTAAAAATAGAACTAAATAAAAAAATAAATGAGACTTGCAATATATTAAAAAAGGAGCTATCATTCGAGCATACTCATTATTCCCAAAAAGGAAGGAGTTATAATTAAGACACGTGAATAGTAATTTTAAAGTAGGAATATATATAAGATTATCAAGAGATGATGGTAACATTGAATCAGATAGTATTGTTAGTCAAAGAAGTTTACTTAATCAGTATATTAAAGAGAATAATTTAACTAAAGTAGATGAATATGTTGATGATGGTTTTACTGGAATAAATTTTGAAAGACCATCATTTAAGAGAATGATTAATGATGTTGAATCTGGAAAAGTTAATATGATTATTACTAAAGATATGTCTAGATTAGGTAGAGATTATATAGGTACAGGAGAACTAATAGAAAAGTATTTTCCAAATAAAAATGTTAGATATATTGCTATTAATGATGGTATAGATACATTTATAGATAATACTAATAATGATATAGCACCTTTTAAAGCCATAATGAATGACATGTATGCTAAAGATATTTCTAAAAAAGTTAAAACAAGTTTGCATTCTAGAATGAAAGAAGGTTTATATGTATCCGGTAGATGTCCGTTTGGTTATATGAAAGATCCTGTTAATAAAAATCATTTAGTTATAAATGAAGAACAAGCAAAGACTGTTAAGTTAATATTTGATTTAGCACTTAAAGAAAATACATATCATTTTATTGCACAAGAATTAACTAAAAGAAAAATTAAAACTCCGGCATCTTATTATAATTATGTATGGAATACTAAATGCATAAACACAAATTGTATTTCACAAGAATATGGAGTATGGGTTGATACAACAATTAAGGCAATTTTAACTAATCAGATATATGTTGGTGATACAGTTCAAGGTAAAACTAAAAAGATTAATTATAAGTTGAAAAAAACGGTTAAGAATAAGCCAAATGATTTTATAATAGTAGAAAATACTCATGAAGCAATTATTGATAGAGATACTTTTAATTATGTTCAAACGCTTTTACCTAAAAATGTTAAAAGACCAGAGAAAAAAAGATTTTACCTACTAGATGGGCTGTTATATTGTGGAGATTGTAAACATCGTATAACTATTAGATATCAAACTAAAACGGGTAGAAGTTATACCACCTGTGATTATTATAGAACATATTCAAAGTATCATGTATGTACAACTCATACAAATAATTATGAAGCACTAGAAAGAGTTATTTTAGATAATATTATAGGTGTATGTAAAAAGTATTTAGATAAGAATAAAGTAAAAGATTCCATTGGTAATATAAGTCCCTTAGATAATACTTTAAAAATAAAAAAACAAATTGAAAGTCTAGGACTTATTAATAATAAACTAACAGAAAATTTAGATAAAACTTATATGAATATGTTAAAAGGTATTATTGATGAAGAACAATATGTAAGAGTAAGTGAAAGTCTAAAGCAAGAAATAGAAAATAATAGAAAAAATATTGATAATCTTAAAAATGAAAATAGTGAATCTAATAAAATAGACAAAAAACTAATAGATAAGTATATAAATGAATTTTTATCTTTAGAAAATCTAGTAAGAGAATTAATAATTAATTTAGTTGAAAAGATTTATATCTATCAAGATAAGCAGGTAGATATTATATTTACATTTAAAAATGTTACATAAAAAGGGTATCTGGGGATACTATTCAGAAAATAGCAGCTAAATATAATGTTGATCCAGCTATAATTTATCAAATTAATGGATTTGATCCTGATTATGTTCCAACATTAGGAACTAATATTATCGTTCCTGTAAGAGCAAATGTTAATTTTGAATATTATACTATTAAAAAAGGGGATAATTTATATAAAATTGCTCAAAAATATAATACTAATCCACGTTTATTAGCTATTTTAAACGGTTTAGATGAAAGCGATTATATTTATCCTGAACAAGTAATAATGGTTCCTAAGCAAGGTATTAGTTTTTATATTGTTAGGCAAGGAGATACTTTAAATACTGTTGCCAAAATGCTAGATACTAACATTATGAATCTTCTTAATCAGAATTCTAATATTTATTTACAGCCAGATCAAATTATAGCATTTAGAGAAAATAATATTTAAATTCTCTTTTTTTTTTGATATAATTAAGAAAAGTAGGGGTTGATATATATGATTTTGAGAAAACCGTATGCCTTTTTAATAAAAAGATTTAGATTAATTCATATTGTTATGAGTTTTATGATGGTATATTTGGCTTATAAAACTGGTGAGGCTGTTAAGTATTTTAATGATTATATTAGTAGTGATGTTATTTTAAAAAGTCAAGCTAGTAATTATTTTAATACGATAATGTTTGTAATTGTTATCTTAATAGTAGCATTTTCAGCGGTTGTATATTATTTACTTAGATATAAGAAAAAACCACGTATGACTTATCTTGTAACTATTATTGGTTATTTATTTAGTTTAGTTATTTTTTATAATTCGTTTTCGGTGTTTAAGGAATTGGAAACAACTATTTTAGAGGCAAAAACGATAAGGTTGTGGCGAGATCTTTTGACTTTTTGTTTATATTATCAATATATAATGACTGTTATTATGTTGATGAGGGGATTAGGGTTTGATATTAAAAAATTTAATTTTCAGACTGATATAAAAGAATTGGAGATAGAATCTTTAGATAATGAAGAGTTTGAATTTGTTTTAGGGGATACTAGTGCTAAATTAGCTCGTAATAGTAGGAAACAGATAAGAAGGTTAAGGTATTTTATTGTTGAAAATAAATTTATTTTAAGTATTATTTTAGGGGTAGTAGTATCTATATTTGTTATTTTGTTAGTTATAAATTTAACTATTACTAATAAAATATATAATGAGAATC
>OLYJ01000237.1_pt1 | contig 22483 bp, 15 predicted proteins | sample 1674121 | NCBI WGS metagenome assembly OLYJ01 (sample SAMEA103958146, study PRJEB25191) | human gut metagenome | reverse complement strand
AATAATTTGCTTACGAAGGCTCCCGGTGCTTTTCTGCATCGGGGGCTTTTTTGTTTTATACCTTGAGGCTGTGTTTTACAGCGTCAACCCTTGCATTTTGCGGGTCGTAAAAGTTTGGTGTCGCGTTTCACGACGTCAAACCTTGCATTTCATTTGGTGTAAAACCTTGGTATCGCGTTTCGCGATATCAAGGTCTGCGCTTCATGGGAATCTTTTAACGATGGTGCAAAAGTACAACAAATCTTCTGAACCGCCAAATTTCACCCTGCAGAGTTATGTTAAACCGATTTTAACATTCCGGCTTCCGTAGTTAAACAAAAAAAGTCGTAGAGTTGCGGGGGAGAAAACTATATTTTGTAAAATGTTTCTCTGTGCGTTTTGAGCAAGAAAACAATGAGATGCTATGAAAAAAGCCATTTCTTCTGACTACTTCCTTTTTGCCCAGAAAGCGTTACAGTGTGACAGTTGTGACAGTTGTGACAGTTTTCAGCGCCTACCCCTCCTTCCCTTTCTTTAGAGGTAAATTATTATATATATAATAATTTAAATATATATACTTATAATTTGATAGCTGCAAACTCGCAATATACCCCCTCCGCTGAAAACTGTCACAACTGTCACAACTGTCACGCTGTAATGCCCTTTGCTCTTTCACTCTTATGTATCTCTTATAGCACCAAGTTTCGATATTTGTAAAAACAATTTTCTCCACTCCGTATAGGTTGTCCTACATGGAGTGGAGAATTTCGTATCGTGTGGAGTATCTTCTATGTCATGACCAGATCCAGGTCCTTTGTGAGTTTTTTCATCGCAGGGTTCTTCTCCATAAGAAGTTCCAGAACTTCATTCTTGGTCAGAACCTTGCCTACCTCTTCCTGGTCGGCAAGGCGGTAGCTGATGCTCAGTTCGCTGTTGTGAAGACCTAAGACGAAAGTCTTGAGAATGCGGTTCTTGATGTTCAAAACGTCGTCTAGTAAGAGCTGGTTGTTGATGATAACCTCTATCTGCGGATAGTTGGTTATCTTCGGTACAATACTCTTCATGCGGTTGGCTAAGCCTATGAAATCCAGCTTGTTCTGCATTCTCATGCACATACTGAACCATGTTGCTTCCACCTGCTCCTGGGTGAACTCGTTCTGGTCGCCCGTGATGGTCGCTTTTTCCTCATTGGTATCATCATACGGACTGTGCAGGCGGCGCTGGTTCTCCTCCCTCTTCTTCAGGTTAGAGAAAGTCATGCCTATGCCGCCCAGCTTGATATTCTTGAGTCGTGGCTTGTGAGGCGATGCAGCATCAGTAACAGCTCCGGCAGCGGCTGAGCCTTCTGGAGAGGCAGATGCGGCTGCGGTGGCAGATGCAGAATAAGATGCAGCATTGGAGGCTGCAGAAGCGGCTGTCGGTGCCCCTGACGAAGGCACAGCAGTAGCTGTAGCAGCAGACGCTCCCGGCTGTGATGACCGGTTTTCGCTGCTGCCAGAAGGCTCAGAACCTGCACCCTGAGAGGCAAGCTTAGACTGAGCCAGGAGTTTCTGAAACAGGGATTTTAATCTATTGGGCGTACGCCCCGCACTAGGCACATCCTGATCCTCGGGCTGCGTAATCTGGCCTATTTGTATCAGGGTGAGCTCTACCAGTAATCGCTTGTTGCTGCTGGCGCGGTAATGGATATCGCACTGGTTCATCAGTTCCAGCGCCTTATATAAGAAAGGTGTAGGTGCCTTCTGGGCCTGAGCCTGGAACTTGGCTTTCTGGTCGTCGCTGGTCTCGAGCAGAGGCAGGGTCTGAGGATCCTTCGCCATCATCACATTGCGCACATGCTGGGCAAGCCCCTGTATCATGTTGCCGCCATCGAAACCGCGGCTCAGAATGCCGTCGAGTGTTACCATCATCTCGGCCACCTTATTCTCCAGAGCCAGGTCTACCAGACGGAAATAGTTGTCGCTGTCGAGCACGTTCAGGTCCTCGATCACCTTCTGGTAAGTGATGTTGCCCATGCAGAAGCTGGCAGCCTGGTCGAAGATAGAGAGGGCATCGCGCATACCTCCGTCAGCCTTTTCGGCTATCACGGCGAGCGCCTGCTCTTCATATTGTATGCCTTCCTTCTCAGCCACCATCTTCAGGTGGTTGATGGTATTGGCTACCGTCATTCGCTCGAAGTCGTAAATCTGGCATCGGCTCAGGATGGTAGGCAGAATCTTATGCTTCTCGGTAGTGGCGAGGATGAAGATGACATGCTGAGGTGGCTCTTCCAGCGTCTTGAGAAAGGCGTTGAAGGCTGCTGTAGAGAGCATGTGGACCTCATCGATGATAAACACTTTATACTTGCCCACCTGAGGCGGAATGCGGGTCTGCTCCATCAGAACCTTAATCTGGTCAACACCGTTGTTGCTGGCGGCATCCAGCTCGAAGATGTTGTAGGAACGCTGCTCGTTGAAGGCACGGCAGCTCTCACATTCGTTGCACGCCTCGCCGTCTTCACGAGGATGCTCGCAGTTGATTGCCTTCGCAAAAATGCGGGCACAAGTGGTTTTTCCCACACCTCTCGGACCGCAGAAAAGATAGGCGTGCGCCAGCTTGCCGCTCTTCACTGCATTCTTCAAAGTGGTGGTCAATGCACTCTGTCCGACAACCGAATCGAAGGTCATCGGACGGTACTTTCTTGCAGAAACTATATACTCTTCCATTATTTTTTCTTAATTGATGATGCAAAGATAACAAAAAAATATTATCTTTGCAAACAAATTCGGAAGAAATGAGTAAAAAACTTGGTATTATATGGAATTATCTCGCTCATTATAAGTATCTTATAGTGATTGTAACGGGTGTTCTGGCAGTTGGTGTAGTTGACGACAACAGTGTAAGACAGCACATTAAGTACCAGATAGAGATAGCTACGCTCCGTTCGGAGATAGAAAAGTATCGTGAGCAGTATGAAAGCGACAAGCGTACCCTGCGCGATATGCAGCATGGTGCGCGGGCATTTGAGAAGATAGCCCGCCAGCGTTATTTCATGAAGGCTGATGATGAAGATATCTTTGTATTGAGTTCGGATATTCCGGAAAAAACTAACGAACAAGACGAAAATGAAACAATTGAGTAAACAGGAAAGTGCTATTTTCTTGCTGGGCGGCGTGCTGATGGTTGTCGGTGCGGCTTGCTTCGCATTTGGTTTTTCACATCCGCAGCTGGTGCAGGTAACGAGCTGGGGGTTCCTGCTGGGCACCATACTGTTCAGTGTAATGCAGGCGATGCAGTTCTATGAGGGACCTTCGCTGGTTATCCACCGCCTGAAGCGCATGCAGTATGTAGCAGACATCTTTTTCGTGCTCTCAGGCATCTCGATGGTAGATACGGTGTATGCTTTTCTGCGCCGCTGGTTTGAGAATTATGAGACCTATATCACCTATTTCTATAATAAGTGGGTAGTCTTCCTTCTCATCGCAGCCCTGCTGGAACTGTATACCACGCATCGCATCTCTCATGAACTGAAGAAGGAAAACAATCAGTAATATAGAAAGGACGAGTAAAAAGCTTTCGGTGGCCAATAGGAGTGCAAACAAAACATAAATCTTGTAAGAATGAATTAAATTGCAGCAATTTATTTCGTCAGTTCAAATTAAGATTGTACTTTTGTTCACCGAAAGTGATATAGATAGCTTATGAATAGAATATTTTACGCATTCATTGCCTTGATGGCACTTGCATCTTGTGCCAACAGTTACGAAATCTCGGGTACTTCTAATGTAAGTACTCTGGACGGACGCATGCTGTACCTTAAGATACTGGAAAACAACGATTTCAAGAACGTGGATTCTTGCGATGTAGTGCACGGACAGTTCCATTTTCAGGGTTCTGTCGACTCTATGAAGATGGCGAATATCTTCATGGATGATGACCCTGTGCTGCCGCTGGTGCTTGAGAGTGGAAGCATTACGGTGAAGCTCGATGATACACAGCAGGTGGTAAGCGGTACGCCTATGAACGATAAACTCTTCGGATTCTTCAAGAAATACCAGCAGATTCAGAATCAGTTGCGCGAACTGGTACACAAGCACGACCAGGCTATCATGAACGGTAGCGATATGGTGGCTGTCAACAAGCGGCTGAACGAGGAATCCATCCGCCTCTCTGAGCAGGAAGACAAGCTCATCACTTCGTTTGTTACCGACAACTTCAACAATGTGCTGGGACCGGGCGTCTTCTTCCTCGTTACAATGGGCAACCAGTATCCGATGCTCTCTCCTTGGATTGAGGATATCATGAGCAAGGCTACCGACTATTTCAAGAATGATCCTTATGTAAAGGACTATTATAAGAAAGCTCAAGAGAATCAGGAGATTATGAACGGTACACGAGATGCGCAGAGCGGCATGCTGCCAGAGATGGAAGCGGCTCCACAGGTAAATCCTGATGCGGCTCCGGCACCTACAGCCAACGAACTGGCTGCGCCTACGATTCCTGAAAAACAGGAAGGTCAGGAATAGAAACAGGACTCTTTCAAGGTCTTGGGCATTAACATCTTGTAAAACTCTTCATTTTATAAGTTTAGTAATATGAAATTAATCAAGAATGGAACCATTATAAATGAGGGTCGCTCTTTTGTGGGCGACCTCTTGTTGGATGGTGAATTTATCAAGGAGATATATGAAGGCGAGGCACCCCGTGGCAATTACGATGAAGTCATCGATGCCTCGGGGTGTTTTGTTTTGCCGGGTGTGATTGATGATCATGTTCACTTCCGTGAGCCGGGACTTACGCAGAAGGCTGACATCGAGAGCGAAAGCCGCGCTGCTGCCTTTGGTGGTGTAACCAGCTATTTCGAGATGCCTAACACGGTACCTCAGACTACCACTCTGGAGGCTTGGCAGGCGAAGCGGCAGCTGGGCGCTGAGAAGAGTCATGTGAACTACAGTTTCTTCTTTGGTGCTACCAATTATAATGTAAATGATTTTGAGCAGCTCGATACGCATCGTGTACCGGGCATCAAGCTCTTTATGGGCTCCAGTACGGGCAATATGCTGGTGGATAGATATGAGGCGCTGCAGGCTATCTTCAAGAAGGCGAAAGAGCTGGATTTGCCGGTGATGACCCACTGTGAGGATACCGAAATCATTAACCGCAACATGCAGCTGGCTAAGCAGAAATGGGGTGAGGACCCTGCCGTAGAACATCATCCGGAAATACGCAGCGAGGAGGCTTGCTATGAAAGCAGCCGTCTGGCGGTGCAGCTGGCTAAGGAAAGCGGGGCGCATCTCCATATCGCCCACGTTACTACGGCTAAGGAATTGGAGTTCTTTGGTAAGGATGAAAATATTACAGGCGAGGCGGTTGTGGCTCATCTCATGTTCTCGGATAAAGATTACGCTGTGAAGGGCGCACGCATCAAATGCAACCCTGCAGTAAAGACCGATGCTGACCGCGAAGCTTTGCGTAAGGCGCTGGATAATGGCAAGATAACGGTAGTAGGTACCGATCATGCTCCTCATCAGTTGAAGGATAAACAGGGCGGTTGTGCCAAGGCTGCATCAGGTATGCCGATGGTACAGTTCTCGCTGGTAAGCATGCTGAAACTTGTTGACGAAAAGGTAATCAGTATCGAGCGCCTGGTTGAACTGATGTGCCATAATCCAGCCCGTCTGTTCCATATCAGTCAGCGCGGCTTCCTGCGTCTGGGTTATAAGGCAGATGTCGTTGTGGTGCGCAAGGGAGAGCCTTGGAAGGTGACCGCAGAGGTGATTCAGAGCAAGTGTAAATGGAGCCCTGTAGAGGGTGATGAGTTTGCATGGAAAGTGGAACAGACTTTCTGTAACGGTCGTCTTATCTACGACAAAGGCGTGTTTGATGCCGCCAGCAGAGGAGAAGAACTGGAGTTCAGAAACAATTCCTGAAAAGGGAAATCTTACGGGGATTGTAAAATAAAATATCGTATCGGATGCGAAGAATAGTATACAATATAAGCGAAATTGAGCCATATATCAACTGGCTATATTTCTATCATGCCTGGGGATTGAGCGGCAAACCTCGAGAGGAAAAGGAAAAACTGAAGGCAGAGGCGCTCGATATGCTCCATTCATGGGAAGGCGAATATCATACCTATGCCGTCTTCGGACTCTTCGAGGCGAACAGCGAGGGGGATGATATCTGGCTGGAAGGGCAGAAAGTCCGCTTCCCGATGCTCCGTCAGCAGCATCCGGCGGCTCCGGGAGAACCCAATCTCTGTCTGGCTGATTTCATCCGTCCTCTGGGCAGTGGAATAACAGACCGGCTGGGTATCTTCTGCACGACGGTAGATGGCGGTCTGGAGAAGAAATATCGCTCGGACGACTACCTCAATATGATGGCACAGACACTCTGCGACCGGTTGGCAGAAGCCACGGCAGAGAAGTTGCACGAAGAGGTGAGACGCAGCATCTGGGGCTATGCTCCCGACGAGCAGCTGAGCATCGAAGACCAGCATCTGGAGCGCTATCAGGGCATCCGTCCGGCTATAGGATATCCTTCGCTGCCCGATACCAGTGCCAACTTCATCATCGACCAGCTCATCGATATGAGTCAGGTGGGCATCCGGCTCACCACAAGCGGAATGATGACGCCTCATGCCAGTGTATCGGGGCTGATGTTTGCACATCCCAAGTCGCGGTATTTCGAACTGGGACGGATAGGAGACGACCAGCTTCGCGACTATGCACAGCGCAGAGGAGTGCCCGTGCAGGCAATGAAAACGTATCTTCAATCAAGTTTGATCAAGAAATGATAGCAAGAATATTGATACCCGTAGTGGTGTTCACCCTGTTGCCGTATCTGTGGATATATAAAAGGTATGGCAAGTTACGGCTGAAGAGTCTCTGGCAGCGGGTGCTCTTCTGGTTGCCGGCTTTCGTGGTTATCGCCTACAGCGCGTATATCACGATGCTGCCCAACTTCCTGCCACGCAATCCGGTGCTCATCGACATCTGGTTTATGATGATGGCAGTATGTGCGGTTCCGCAGTTTGTCTTCAGCCTGTTCAGTGTCTTCGGTTGGTGCTGTATGCGGCTCCTTCACGGCCATCGCAACTGGGGCAAGCTCCTCGGACTGGTAGTGGGAGCGGTGGCGTTCTTCTGCTTTATCTACGGATTTACCGAAGGTTTTCCTAAGATGCAAGTCAAGCGTATCACCATCTATGTACCTAATCTGCCGAAGTCTTTCGAGGGCTATCGCATCGTTCAGTTCAGCGATATCCATCTCGGGTCATACTATGGCTGGCGTGGTCATCTGCCTCAGCGCGATATCGACAGCATTAATGCCGAAAAACCAGATCTGATTTGCTTTACGGGTGATTTACAGAATGTTACGCCCGATGAACTGCCTGAGTATCAGGCGCTGCTCAGCAGTCTGAAAGCCAGAGATGGCGTGATGAGTGTGCTGGGCAATCACGATTACACCTATTATATGGATGTAGATGATGAGCAGGAGATAGCTGCGCTCGAGAAGCGGATGCAGGACTTCCAGCGGAGTTGCGGATGGCGCCTGCTGATGAATGAGCATGTGGCGGTGCATAGAGGCGCTGACAGTATCTATGTAGCTGGTACAGAGAACTATGACAAACCAAAGCGAACCAACGTAAGGAAGGCGCTGTATGGCATCAGACCGGGCTCTTTCGTGCTGATGCTGCAGCATATTCCGAAGCAATGGCGCGAGACCTGGCCTTCTACTATTAATAAGGAGAAGGATGAGGATGGCGATGTGATAGGACCTGCCAGGAAGGATTCGCTGGTCGTAGCACCGCAGCTTACATTGAGCGGTCATACGCATGCGGGGCAGATCTGTATCCTGGGCTTGCGTCCGTCGATGTTTACTCCCTATGATTACGGCCTCTTCGAGGAGGAGGGTTGCCAGCTCTATACCACATCGGGTCTGGGCGGTACCGTTCCAATCCGCATAGGGGCTACGGCAGAAATCGTGGTCATCACACTCAAAAGAAAATGAGGAGTGTTGAATGTTAAATGTTGAGTGTTAAATTATTCATTCTTAAATAAAAAATGAAGTACTTATATCGTCTGTATCAGCTTGTAATATGCTTGCCTATCCTGTTGGTAGCTAGCGTTTTAACCAGTCTATCTACCGTTTTGGGATGTATGCTGGGCAATGGCCATTTCTGGGGCTATTATCCCGGCAAGTATTGGTCCTGGCTTTGGGTCCGCATCCTCCTCCTGCCTGTAAAGGTGGAGGGACGTGAGCATCTCAAGAAGAACCAGAGTTATGTTTTCGTGGCCAATCATCAGGGCGCTTTCGATATTTTCCTGATATACGGTTTCCTGGGCAGAAACTTCAAGTGGATGATGAAGAAGGGCTTGCGCAAAGTACCTCTCATCGGTATCGCCTGTGAGTATGCGCACCACATCTTTGTAGACAAGAGCGGACCTTCTAAGATCCGTGCTTCTTATGACCGTGCTCGCGAGGTGCTTAAAGAGGGCATGTCGCTGGTGGTATTCCCAGAGGGTGCCCGTTCTTTTACGGGGCATATGGGCGTGTTCCGCCGCGGTGCTTTCATGCTTGCCGATGAACTGCAGTTGCCGGTATGTCCGCTTACCATCAATGGCAGTTTTGATGTGAAGCCTCGCATGAAGGACATCTACTGGGCTTTCTGGCATCCTCTGAAGCTCACCATCCATGAGCCTATCGAGCCGATAGGCAAGGGAGCTGACAATATCAAGAACCTGATGAACAAGAGCTATGAGGCGATCATGAACGGACTTGACAAGAAATATCAGGGGTTTGTAGAGAATCCGGACCAATAATTTCGGGTTTTTGCTTGTTATTTCAAAAATAAGTTGTAATTTTGCATCTGTATTACATTATATAGAATCAGAATCATTAAAATTAGAAGAAGTTATGAGTGATAGCATAGTAATCATTCCTACATATAATGAGAAGGAAAACATCGAGAAAATCATCCGTGCTGTCTTCGGTCTCGAAAAGCAGTTTGATATCCTCGTTATCGATGACGGAAGTCCTGACGGTACTGCTGCCATTGTTAAGGGCTTGATGGCTAATGAGTTTGCCGGTCGTCTGCATATCCTGGAGCGTTCGGGTAAACTCGGTTTGGGTACCGCCTATATCATGGGCTTCAAATGGTCATTGAAGCAGGGCTATGACTTCATCTTCGAGATGGATGCCGACTTCAGTCATGATCCTAATGATTTGCCTCGTCTCTATGCGGCAACTCACGATGAGGGGTATGATGTGGCTGTAGGCTCAAGATATATTTCGGGTGTGAACGTGGTCAACTGGCCTATCGGACGCGTATTGATGAGCTATTTCGCTTCTAAATACGTACGTATCGTAACCGGATTTAAGGTGAATGATACCACAGCTGGATTCGTCTGCTATCGACGTAAAGTATTGGAAACCATAGATTTGGATGCTATCCGCTTCAAGGGCTATGCTTTCCAGATAGAGATGAAATATACGGCTCATCGAATAGGTTTCAAGATCAAGGAGGTGCCTGTCATCTTTGTTAACCGTCGTGAAGGTGTGAGCAAGATGAGTGGTGGCATCTTTGGTGAGGCTTTCTTTGGCGTGATGCGACTGCGCCTGGATGGCTGGTTCAAGAAATATCCGAAGAAGGATTAATACTCAGTAATCAGTACTTGGATGGAAATCCAAAAGATAGAAAAAACATACGGGCGTTCGCCACAGGCGGATGCCCTCTTTGATTTGATGGGGAAGAAGTCGGTTCATTCCATTTTTCTCCAGGGTTTGCTGTGCTCTTCGGCTCCGATGTTCTTTGCTTCTCTGCAGGGGAAGATGAGGCGTTCGGTACTCTTCGTACTGGATGATGCCGATGAAGCAGGCTATTTTTATCACGATCTCACTCAGATGATGGGGCAGGAGAAGGTCTTCTTCTTTCCTTCCAGCTATCGGCGTGCCGTGAAATACGGGCAGCGTGATGCAGCGAACGAAATCCTACGTACAGAGGTGTTGTCGCGCCTCTCTTCGGGAGGACATTTCCTGGTAGTCACTTATCCCGATGCACTGGCAGAACTCGTTGTGGCTAAGCAGAATCTGGATGAACGGATTCTGAAACTGACTGTAGGCCAGCAGATTGCTCAGACCGATGTGGTTCATACCCTGCGCGATTTCGAACTCAAAGAAACCGATTATGTTTATGAACCGGGCCAGTTTGCCGTGCGTGGAAGCATCCTCGATGTCTATTCCTACAGCTGCGAATATCCGTTCCGTATCGACTTCTTCGGCGATGAGATTGACACTATCCGTACCTTTGATGTTGAGACCCAGCTCTCGCAGGCGAAGCGCACAGAGATAGAAATCGTGCCCGAACTCGCCCATATCGAGAGCAACAAGCAGTGTTTCCTCAATTTTCTCTCCGAAAGTACGCCAGTCGTTGCGAAAGACCTTTCTTTCGTTTGCGACCGCATCGGTCAGATCTATGCCGAAGGCTTCTCATCGCAGAGCCTTACCGAGCAGCTGGAGGGGGCTACTGAGGTAGAGGCTGAGCGCATCAGACATGACATGAAGACCGAGCTCAACCTCGTTTCTCCGCTCGATTTCAAGAAGGCAGTAGCGGCTCATCTCCGTATCGAGTTCGGCAAGGTCGCTCCGTCAGAGAGTTCGGCTGTAATACCTTTTAATATCGCTCCACAGCCTCTTTTCCATAAGAATTTCAATTTGCTTTGTCAAACTCTGGAGGATTTCCTGCTCCAGGGTTACACCTTATATATATTGGCAGATAGCCAGAAGCAGCAACAGCGCCTGAAGGATATCTTTGAAAGCGAAGAGCTGAAGCGCTACGCCATCCGTTTTACACCGGTAGACAAGACACTTCATGAAGGCTTTACTGACCATGACAAGAAGTGCTGTTTCTTTACCGATCATCAGATTTTTGACCGTTTTCATAAATATAACCTGCGCTCAGATAAAGCGAGAGCCGGCAAGATGGCACTCACCATGAAGGAACTGCAGGAGATGGAAGTGGGAGATTTTATCGTGCATGTAGACTTCGGTATCGGCAAGTTCGGCGGTCTGGTTAGGATTCCTGTGGGCAACAGCTATCAGGAAATGATCCGCATCGTCTATACGAACAATGACAAGGTGGATGTTTCTATCCACTCGCTTTATAAAATCAGCAAATATCGCCGCAGCGATACCGGTACTCCGCCTCGCCTGTCTACACTGGGTACAGGTGCCTGGGATAAACTCAAGGACAAAGCTAAGAAGCGAATCAAGGACATTGCGCGCGACCTGATCAAACTCTATGCCCAGCGCCGACGGGAGAAGGGATTCGCCTTCAGTGCCGACAATTATCTGCAGCATACGCTGGAGGCTTCCTTCCTGTATGAAGATACGCCAGACCAGAATAAGGCTACTCAGGAGGTGAAGAAGGATATGGAGAGCGGCAGACCGATGGACCGTCTGGTTTGTGGCGATGTGGGCTTCGGCAAGACTGAGGTTGCCATCCGTGCAGCCTTCAAGGCAGCGTGCGACAGCAAGCAGGTTGCGGTGCTGGTGCCTACTACCGTTCTGGCTTTCCAGCACTATCAGACTTTCAAAAAGCGTTTGGAAGGCATGCCTGTAAGGGTAGACTATCTCAGTAGAGCCCGTACAACGAAGGAAACCAGAGAGGTGCTTGACGCCCTGAAAGAGGGTAAGATTGATATCCTCATAGGTACGCATAAGCTGATATCAAAGACCGTGAAATGGCATGACCTGGGACTGCTCGTCATCGATGAAGAGCAGAAGTTCGGTGTGTCTACCAAAGAGAAACTCCGTCAGCTCAAGGTAAATGTCGATACACTCACGATGAGTGCCACTCCGATTCCGCGAACCCTCCAGTTCTCTCTGATGGGCGCCCGGGATATGAGTATCATGCGCACTCCGCCACCTAACCGTTATCCGATTCATACCGAACTGGTAACGTTTAGTAGTGAAGTTATCTGCGATGCTATCAATTTCGAGATGAGCCGAAACGGACAGGTTTATTTCGTATGCGACAGAATATCCAAGCTTCCGGAACTTAAGATGCTCATCGAGAAGCATATTCCAGACTGTAGGGTAGCAATCGGTCACGGACAGATGAAGCCTGAGGATTTGGAGAAAATCATCATGGGCTTTATCAATTACGATTATGATGTACTGCTTTCTACCACTATTGTAGAGAACGGTATCGACATTTCCAATGCCAATACGATTATCGTGAGCGATGCTCATCACTTCGGATTGAGTGACCTGCATCAGATGCGTGGACGCGTAGGAAGAAGCAACAAGAAGGCTTTCTGCTATCTGATGGCGCCACCTAAGAGTGCACTTACTCCTGAGGCGCGTCGCCGTCTGGAGGCTCTGGAGACGTTCAGCGAACTGGGTAGCGGCTTCAATCTCGCCATGCAGGACCTGGATATCCGCGGTGCGGGTAATCTGCTGGGTTCTGAGCAGAGCGGTTTTATGGAAGATCTGGGTTATGAAACCTACCAGAAAATTCTCTCTCAGGCTGTCACAGAGTTGAAGAACGAGGAGTTCTGTGATCTTTATCAGGAGAAGATGGATGAAGGTGCCCAGCTTACGGGTGATGATTTCGTTGACGATTGTGGCATAGAGAGCGATCTGGAGATGTATTTTCCTCAGACTTATGTGCCGGGTGACAGTGAGCGCATGCTCCTTTATCGTGAACTGGACCGTCTGGAGAGCGATGAGGAAGTAGAGGCTTACCGCAAGCGTATGATAGACCGCTTTGGTCCTGTGCCTCATGAAGCAGACGAACTGATGCATGTGGTAGGTCTGCGTAGGGTAGGCAAGAAGCTAGGTTGCGAGAAGATTATTCTCAAGCAGGACTATATGCAGATGCAGTTTGTGAGCAATGTAAACAGTCCGTTCTACAGAAGTCAGATGTTTAACCGCATACTCGCTTACGTTACCAGTCATATTCAAGATTGTGTTCTGAAGGAAAAATTCAACAAGCGAATGCTTCGCATCAATGATGTGAAGACTGTAGGGCAGGCTGTAAATCTGTTGAATCAGATATCGCAGATAGATTTAGGTAATGAAAAGAAATAATCTGTGTCTACAGTCTATGGGTAAAATCCTCTATCAATTGTGGAAGTAGACAATAAAATAGACTATTGATTTATACTGAAAGGTTATAAATCAGACAACGTTACATGATGATATGTCAACTTTACATGATAATATGTTTCAGTTTAGTGTATAAAAAAAACATTGGAATCTCAATATCCCTATTGAACTCCAATGTTTTATTTTTTTGTATAAGTAAAAGATGATGATAAGCGTTTCACAACGCATTTTGAATTTTTCTGTTGCAAAGATACTATTTTTCATTATAATATAGGGGTAATATTTTGTATTTTATGGGGTAATATTTGATTAAATTTATAAAAATGAAACTGAAAACACATTTATATAACAAATAATACCTGTAGAATGAACTATTTTATGGGATAAAAATAAAAAATAGTGGAAAAACACATAAAAAAGTTCTTTATTTCATTTTTTATTTGTACCTTTGTTCAGGCATACAACAATTTTAAATATATATATAAACATGAGACAGAAAAAGTACATCTTAAGCGAGCAGGAACTTCCTACTCAGTGGTACAACATTCAGGCAGATATGCCTAACAAGCCATTGCCACCGTTGAACCCTCAGACACACCAGCCAATGAATGCTGATGATTTGTCACACGTATTTAATAAGGAGTGCTCAAAGCAGGAACTTGATACAGAGCACGCTTGGATTGATATTCCGGAAGATGTGCTGGAGAAGTACACCTTCTACCGTTCAACCCCTCTTGTACGTGCTTACGCCCTTGAGGAGGCACTCGGTACTCCGGCGCATATCTATTTCAAGAATGAGAGTATCAATCCGTTAGGCTCTCATAAAATCAATTCAGCCATTCCTCAGTGCTACTACTGTAAGCAGGAGGGTGATACCAATGTCACTACAGAGACTGGTGCAGGCCAGTGGGGTGCAGCCCTCTCTTATGCAGCAAAACTCTACGGCCTGGAGGCTGCAGTTTATCAGGTAAAGATTACCATGCAGCAGAAACCATACCGTTCCAGCATCATGCGTACGTTTGGAGCCACTGTAGAGGGTTCTCCTTCCATGAGTACACGCGCAGGTAAGAACATTATCACACGTGATCCTCATCATCCTGGTTCCCTCGGTACTGCCATCAGTGAGGCTGTTGAACTGGCTACAACCACACCGGGCTGTAAGTATACGCTGGGTTCTGTGCTCAATCATGTGGCACTTCACCAGACCATTATCGGTCTAGAGGCAGAGAAGCAGATGGCGATGGCAGGTGAGTATCCTGATCAGGTGATTGCTTGTTTCGGTGGTGGTAGTAACTTTGGTGGTATTGCCTTCCCATTCCTCCGTCACAACTTCACAGGCGAGCGCCATACTGAGTTTATTGCTGCAGAGCCGGAGAGCTGTCCTAAGCTGACTCGCGGTAAGTTCGAGTATGATTTCGGTGATGAGGCAGGTTACACTCCATTGCTGCCAATGTTTACTCTGGGTCATGATTTCAAGCCTGCCAACATTCATGCAGGTGGTCTCCGTTATCATGGTGCTGGTATGATTATCTCCCAACTTCTGAAGGATGGTTATCTGCATGGTGTAGATATCCCTCAGCTGGAGTCATTCAAGTCAGGTATGCTCTTCGCTCAGACCGAGGGTATCATTCCTGCTCCAGAGAGCTGTCATGCGATTGCAGCCACTATACGTGAGGCTCTGAAGGCTAAGGAAGAGGGCAAGGAGAAGGTTATCCTGTTCTGTCTCTCAGGTCATGGTCTTATCGATATGCCGTCTTACGATAGCTTTATCAATGGCGATTTGCACGATTATTCTGTGAGTGATGAAGAAATCCAGCAGTTCCTCAAGGATGTGCCAAAGGTTGACTAAATTATAGTTAACAGTATATAGCAAACAGTTGACAATTATTCTTTGAGATATATTGAAATAACAATATCACATTATAAAAGAAGCCAGGCTGCGAAAAGCAACCTGGCTTTTTATTTAGAGATTCTATTTTCTTTTATTTAGAAATTCTATTCTCAGTGCGAGACTTCTATCTTTCATTAGAAGTTCAACCACTCTTCGATAGCCTTAGCGATGATATCGAAGCTTGTGGTAGGCTCGAAGCGGGCTACAACCTGACCCTTCTTGTTAACGAGGAACTTGGTGAAGTTCCACTTGATATCGGCACTCTCCTTGTAGTTAGGATCAGCCTCGCTCAACATCTTGTCGAGAACAGGGTAGAGAGGGTGGCTCTCGTCCCAACCAGCAAAGCCCTTACATTCTTTCAGAAATTTGAAGAGAGGGGCAGCATCGTCTCCGTTTACCTTGATCTTCTTGTAGCGCTGGAACTCTGTGCCGTATGTAAGCTTGCAGAACTGATGAATGCTTTCATCTGTACCAGGGGCTTGCTGACCAAACTGGTTGCAAGGAAAATCAAGTATTTCGAAACCTTGAGAATGATAGGTCTCATAAAGTTTCTCCAGTTCCTCATACTGAGGGGTGAAACCACACTTTGTAGCGGTGTTAACGATGAGCAGCACTTCGTTGGCATACTCCTTGAGGGAAACATCCTTTCCCTTTCTGTCTTTAACAGAAAATTCGTAAACAGTTCTCATTTTTTTTATCTTTATGTATGTGTTATCTATATTTCCGATCTCAACTTATATAATCTAGAGTGCAAAGATACTACTTTTCTCTTAGAATACTTCAAGAGTTTTTTTAAAAATTCTAAAAATCGAACAAAATCATAGATGAACGAATAAGCGTAACTGAACTTTCGCAAGTTTTGTCTCATACGCCCTGAAAGGGCAGAAGCCCCTAGCCCAGGGCATCGCCCTGGGTAATTACGGACTCAAACCTGTCGCCCTGTAAGGGCAAAAGCTTTAAAACTCCAGACAAAACATAAAGCTTTTGCCCTTACAGGGCGTCTTGCTGATTGCCATCATACCCAGGGCGTTGCCCTGGGCTAGGAGCTTTTGGGCCTTCAGCCCGTACTTGAACCACATGCGAAAGTTCTGTGCGTAATATATATAATGTAGATAGTATCGCAGTTAAGAGTATATAGATTCCGTAGATAATTGGGTTTGTGAATAGAAAGGTGTGTAGATTATAAGACTACATAACGGCTTGCATGAAAGTTATAAAAATAAAAAATGCAGGATTTTCACAAACCCTGCATTCTTTTTTCTTTACCTCTTTTTCCTCAAAAAACAAAGAAAAAGAGGTTTACGATTAATCTATCATTTAACTTTTCTAAGAACTTGTTGCAAAGATACTACATTTTCTTGTAACACCAAACTTTTTCTCAGTTTTTTTTCAGTAAAAAGGGAAAATTAATCAAATACCCCCCCATTTTTATACTTTTTTGCAATATTCGGTCAAAAAACAAAGCAAAACGGCTCAATTTTATGACTATTCTGCTTTTTTCCTTGTTTGAACGTTTTGCTGTGTGCGATAACGAAGAAGACTGTGCCCGACAACAACTGAAGATATGTCCTATAATATGTATTACTTTTTTGTCAATACAGATAAAAGCAGCCATCAGTAATGATGACTGCTTTCATCTGTAATGATGCGGGCTATCCCTGCGTTCTGTTTCGGTATTCAGTAGGCACGATACCCGTTTCTTTCTTGAATACCTTCGAGAAATACTTAGGGTCAGTAAAACCTACTGCGAAGGCGATACTGGTCAGTGTATCGTCTGTATTGCGCAATATCTCGCATGCCTTCTTGATACGTATATGGCGAACGAAGTCTACCGGTGTCATTCCGGTCGTTGCTTTCACCTTATTATATAGTACGCTTCGGCTCATACCGATTTCGTTCGAGATGTCATCAATCTTGAGCTCCGGGTTGCCTGCATTTTCAACAACAAACCTGAAGACACGCAACATGGTTCTGTCTTGAATCTGTGCCGCCATAAATGCCAGCTCGCTGTTTGGGTCAACCGCTTCATTCTCGGCACTAGTTTCAGCCTGGTTAAGAGCAGGCTGAGGAGCTGCTGCAGGCAGTATTCGCAGGGCTGCTATGGCATCTTTATCGCCAGTTTCCTTCAGCTTTCTGATGACATCCATCTGAATGTTGCGGCGCTGGGTGAGTATAGCCTCTATTCGGCCGAGAAGATAAGGGGTAGAGAATGGCTTGGTGATATAGGCATCAACACCTTCATCAAAGCCTCGCTGCTGGTCTTCTACGCTTGCCTTGGCCGAGAGAATCATCACTGGGATGTTGTTGAGGGTGGTATCCTGCTTAATCTCGTGAATCATCGACAAACCATCCATCACAGGCATGGTAACGTCTGTAAGGATAAAGTCGGGCGTTTCCTTGCGCGCCATCACCAAGCCAGTCTTTCCGTTCTCTGCAAGCAGCACGTTGTAGGTAGGCGAGAGGATACTGTAGAGGAACTTGCGCAGGTCGGCATTGTCTTCTACTACCAGTACCGTCTGGTCTTTTTGTTCCGCTTCTTCCTGTGCAGTTTCCTGTTCCTTGCCCATTTCTTCCAGGCGTTCAGCCTCTGCATCCTTTTCTTCTTTCTGTTTATTTACTTCTTCCAGATAGTCAGATGCATTGCGGTCGTCAATCTGGCCATTCGCTTTTTCTCTTTCTGCCAGGTCGTAATCTTCCTCGGTCAGACCACTGTTCGTATGGAAGCCTGCCGTGTTGCCGTATCTCTGAACCTTGTCCAGTATTACCAGCATTTCGTTGGCATTGTCTACTACCATTCTCAGCAGTTCCTTGCCCTTTCGGGTGATACCCGGTTCGGTATCCAAAACGGTTTTTACCGGAGCTCCGATGAGCGTTAGAGGGGTTCTCAGACGGTTGGCTGCATCGTTGTAGAACTCGTTCTTCATCACGCTCATCTCGTGGGTTACGTTCTCGCGCTGGCGCTGGTTGTAGGTATAGAAGATTGTGCCTACGATACCGAAGAGCAGAAGCAGCATCAGAAATTTGCCCCAGATGCTCTCCCAGAAGGTAGGGCGCACTTCGATAGGCAGTTCTGCCACATACTTGCTCCATACACCGTGAGAGTTAGTGGCTCTCACCTTGAGTACGTAATCGCCATGACTGATACGGTTGAAGCCGATGGTATTGCTGCTTCCGTTTGATATCCACACGCCTGGAGCTGTAAAACCATCTATGCGATAGAGATATCTGGTCTGATACTTACGCTGATAGTCGAGCGATGCGAAGTTGATGGTCAGATTTCGCTTGTTGGCAGGAATCACCACTTTATCCTTGTGCAGGATAGGTTCCGACTCCTTCTCTCCGCTATAATGGAGGGAACAGAAGATGACTTTAGGCTGGTAGTTGCTCTTCTTCAGCGTAGCCGGATTGAAGGTAATCAGTCCCATCGGGGTACCTACCGAGATGTTGTTGCTTGCCGGATCGTGGTAAGGACGGCTTTGCGAGAACGACATGTTGAAGTCGAAGTCGTTAGGTCCGAACACATTGCACTGGCCCGTTTTCGGGTTTACGCAGTCGATACTCGATTCTCTGATTACCCAGATTCTTCCCTGGTTGTCTTCTACCATGCCCTGTACGATGCCTTCGTTAACATCGATGGCATGGAAGTATTTCATCTTCAGGTTGTCTTGCAGGAGCGATTTGCTCACAATCTCTTCCATCAAACCGCCCTGTTGCGAGATATACATCTTGCCGCTGGTGTGCTCCATGATATTGTTCATATCGTTTGCTGCCAGACTAGTTGTATCGTTCGGTATGTAGTAGGTCTTGTGGTAATTGATCTTTCTTGCGTTTGTAAAGGCATCACTGAAGGTGATGAGACCATCTGTAGTTCCTACGAGAATGGTTCCCGTTGTGGTGCAGCAGATGCGGCGTATGCGGTCGTAGTGCTGTTTCTCCCAAGGCAGTCCGTTTCGTTTACTGATGAAGCTGATACTGCCGTCTGCCGCCTCGTTAACAAGTGCCAGCCCACCTCCGTAGGTACCTATCCAGATGCGTCCGGTGCGGTCGGCTACAATGTCTTGTATCTTGTCGAACGGCAGCGATGACGGGTTGTTGGCATCATAAACAAAGTGTCTTACCTGCATTTTATCTATCAGATAGACACCATTTCCGTTGGTTCCTATCCATGCTCTTCCCTTGATATCGAAGTGGATGGCGAAGATGCCCTTCTCGTCGAAGTTTACTTGCTGTGGCACGATCTGTCCGCTTGGCGACAGGTATCCGATGCTTTGGTAGGATGCGTTGAGCACCTGGATTACTCCGTTGTGATAACCGGCCCAGATATGTCCGTCTGGCGATGCATTCACCGAGAACACTTCGTCTTCGCCCATATCCAGCTTGTTGATAATGTAAGGGTGATATTTGAAGACTACCTGTGTCAGGTCGTGAGAGCCTGTCAGCCAGAGGATTCCCTGGTCTGAGAGTACATATTTCGTAATCTTCGGTATGCGGTAGTTGCCCGATGAATTGCTTCTCAGCAGATAAGGCACCAGTTTTCCTGCCTTGCGGTCAAAATAACTGAAGGTTCCTCCTCTTGGCACTACCCAGAGGGTCTTGTGTTCATCTTGTGTGATGAAATTGCTTTCGCAGGTTGTGCGGTCCATCGGATCGTCCTGGTCGGCAAAGAGCCACTGTGTCTGTCCGGTCTTCGGATTGACAAGGGTTACTCCTATACCGTCTGTAAATGCCCATACCATACCGAAATCATCGATATAAATCTTCTTTACCTCTGCCAGAGGCTGACTCGGGCTCTGTACGTTGATGATATCAAACTTGAAGGTGCGCGGGTTGTAGATTACTACACCCAGGTTGGTTGCCATCAGAAGCTGGTAACCTGTATTCTTCAGTCCGTTGATACGGGTTACGCCTTCTGGCATTGGTATCATGGTGAGTCGGTTCTGCAGGTCATATTTTGCCAGTTTACCGTCTTCAGTTGCCAGGAACTCATCTTCTCCCACCCCTCTGAGCCATTTGAAAGGCAGTTTGCTTGGAATTTTCGAATGATATATGTATGCGCCTTTGTCGGTAAGCACCCATTCTCTTCCGTGTATATCTTGATGGATGTACCATACATTTCCGCTTCTGAGTCCCTTTTCTCCTACTTTGATGAGTTCTATGTTCCGCTCATCAAAGGTTTTTCCTATTGATCGGATGATGTATTTTCCATCTTCTGAAGTAAACCATGTAGCTCCGTTTTTCAATGGGTATACCTGGCTCACGCGCAGGTCGATGTTGAACAGTTCGTTGAATTTCTGTCCTACGGCAAAGAACTGGCAGAAGTGGGTATCGTATACGTAGAGCTTGTGGTCGTATGTGATACACCACACGTTGTTGTTATAGGATGGTTCTATTTTCAGTATACGGTTGGTTGACAGAACGTCAATATCATCCGGGTTGTCTCTGAAAGTATGAAACTTGTAGCCGTCATAGAACGACAGTCCGTTCCATGTACTGAACCACATGAGGTTGTCTTTACCTTGCTTGAGGTCTGAGATGGTATTGGCAGCGAGTCCGTCTGTGATAGAGAATTTTCTCACATCGCAGTAGGGTACAGCTGCTGTCATAATGGTAGAGAGCAGTCCTAATAGGGTGATATATAATTTTCTTTTCATCATTTTTTATTCGTATACGTTTATAAATCGCAACAAAGGTAGTGAAAATAAATGAGATATCGTAGTTTTAGGTGTATTTTTTTTATGTTATTGCATTAAATTATTCCACTTTTCATATTATAGGGGTAAAATTTGATTGATTTGCTTGTGGTTCCTTCTTATGTTATGCCTAACAAAAAACTCCCCCGATAAATGAATATCGGGGGAGTAGTAGGGATATGTTGTTTTGAATTTGATTACTTCTGAATCATCTTCTTTCCGTTCTTGATGACTACACCCTTGTAAGCCTTGGTTACTTTCTGGCCTGCGAGGTTGTAAACAGGAGCGTTCTTTGCAGCTTCATCTGTTGTAATGTTAGTGATGCCGGTAGATTCAAACTTTTCTACAGCCTTAATAGGGAGAACTTCAGGGTTGTTTTTGAATATTACACCGAAAATACCGGTTAAGGTATATTTCTCTCCTTCTGTTAATTTTGAAACACCACCAATACCGCTAAACTTATCGTAAATCATAATCTTGTTTTCACCATCATTAGCATAGTAGTTGAATTTACCTGTAGTATACTCTTCTTTGCTGAATGTGAACTCCTTAATCTTGATAAGGTCGTTGGTGTATTTGCCATCAAGGATGTCCTTTACAGTTACAATAACAGGTTCAGCAGCTTCGTTGCTCTCTGTGATTTTGAGATTTTCGCCGTTTGTTTCCTTGCTTGCTGACAGATAAGGAATTCCTGCGTCATAAGCCAAATTTACCTTAACAGTACCGCTAATGATGCTGTTTACAGGCATATCGATTCCTAAAGTTCTCATTTCGATAGCTGTGTCACCTTCACGTACGTAAGTATTTACGGTTCCCTTGTAGCTGTTTACGTATAATACCTTTGCGTTTGTGAGTTTGAGGTTGATGTAATCCTTAGCTTCTTTATTGTTAGCCAAGAGTTCCTTTACACTTGCTGCATCGGTGTACTCTATCTTGGTACCAGCGAGCATAACTTTGATAGACTTGATTTGGGTGTTGGCAGCGATTGTATATACAACTTTGTTAGCATCACCAGTCCAAGAACCATTATTATTAGTACCTACGTCAGCATTGTTCTTATCATTCCATTTTCCATTAATGTCGATAGAAGCAATCTTCTTGTCAGCAGGTGCTTGAATCGTAAGCGTTCCACTGTACATTCTGAGACGTGGTGAACTACTCCAGATTCGGTTTTCATTCGAACCAGAAGTTTTTGCAGAAACTGTTACAGAAATACCATTAGTTGTACATGTCATGGCTTTGGTGATATCTCCATCTTTAGAATCTGAAGAAGATGTACCTGTCAGTTCAGGGAAGAGTGTTTTGTAATCATTGTCAAAGTCAAAAGTTACTTCCTGTGCAAACGTAACGCTAGTTACGAACGCCAGAACCAATGATAATGAATAGCGTAAAAATTTGTTCATAACTTAATAATTTTAAAGATTTAACGTATAATTAATAAACTGTTGAAACTCATTTTTTGAGCGCATTCTTAGAATTTGCTTTGTGCTAAAAGCATGTTCTTTGAATAATTACTTATTTATGATGCAAAGATACGAAAAATATCGATACGATGTGTTAAGAAGGTGTTAAATCTTTGATACAGAGAAAGAAATATCATCAAAACCGAAAGAAATACTATCAAAAAAGACGGTTGTTTTTGAAAGAATAGGGATTTCCCCCTCAGTTTGTATCCTTTTCCCCTTTGATGCAGACGAAAAATCCACTACCTTTGCATCGGGTTCAAGAAAGAATGCTGTTCTTCGAGAACTCAAAAGTATAGAAGATATAAGAATATAATCTAATTTCCGCAACACTATAATTTAATATTTTTTATAAGCACCTGAGCAACAAA
>OLYJ01000234.1_pt1 | contig 22641 bp, 20 predicted proteins | sample 1674121 | NCBI WGS metagenome assembly OLYJ01 (sample SAMEA103958146, study PRJEB25191) | human gut metagenome | reverse complement strand
CCAAAGGGGTGCCTCCCCCGGTACTGCTGGGTTCGACAATAAGCAAAAGCTTAGCCGACGGTCAGATCATTGAACTTCTCCTTAATGTCATCCCGATTCTGGGCGGCATAGGTGAAGTCATAGTTGCCCACATTGCACTCATCCAGGGGAGCCAGGCCCTCGGGGGTCAGGTCGCTGCGGACGGGGCGGCGCTTCCAGTCAGCATTCTGGGCCTTCTGGCACTCCAGACTGGTGACGAAATCGATGAACAGCTTGGCGTTCTCGGGGTTGGGGCAGTTCTTGATAAGAGCCACGCCATCGGGAACGGCAGAGTTCTTCTCGGGATAGAGGAAGCCGATGTCGGGATTATCGGCATACAGCACAGCAGACTTTTCAATGGTCACGCCCACGGCATATTCGCCGGAAGCCACCAGCTTATGGCAGTTGCCGGAAGAATCCAGGATCTTGCCATCCAGATTCTCGATAAAGCGCTTTACCATATCCCAACCTTCGTCGATGGTGGGCTGGCTGAAGAGCATGGTGCACAGCTGGGTGTAAGCGGAGCCGGACTTGGAGGGTGCGCAGTAAGCGATCTTGCCCTTGAGGGCGGGGTCGCAGAGGCCTTCCCAGGTGGTGGGGACGTCCTTCTCGTCGATGAGGGTCTTATTGTAAATGAAGACCATGGGCAGGGGGCTCTCGCCGATCCACTTGTCATCTGCATCCTTGTAAGCATCACCGATCACATCGTCGTTGGCGCAGACATAGGCTTCAAAGTAATCGGTATAAGCAGCCAGAGTATCGCACCGCCGCCCCAGAGAACATCGCCCTGAGGATTGGCAGCTTCTGCCACCAGACGCTGGCACAGCTCGCCGGTACCGGCGGCAATGACTTCTACCTCAATGTTGGGATACTTTTCCCGGAACTGGGCTACGCCTGCATTCAAAGGATCGGCATCATGGGGAGAATAGACTACCAGCTTGCCGGTGTAATCGGCATCAGCCTTGGCGGCGCCGTCTGCCTTGTTGTCGGCGGGGGTCTTGTCCGCATCGCCGCTGGTGCAAGCCACCAGACTCAAAGCTACCATGAGAGCCAGAACCATACAGAGAATCTTCTTCATAGTTTTCCTCCTTTTTAGTGATCCCAATGGGATTCTGTAGGTATTATATCAAATTATGAACAAATTGCAATATGCGGTAAAAAAGTTGTTAGCCGGGGCTGACGCTTTTTTGTCTGTTTTTTTGAAGATATTGCGTCCCGCTCTTTCAGCCTGTATACTGATGCCAGATATGAAAAAGAGCTTTCTTATTTTAAATATGTGTGTATGCGCCCTGCTGGGGCTCATGGGCTGTGCCAGAACTGCCGTTCCGGAGGCTTCGGTCTCACCTACGCCTCATCGGTTGGAACTTTCCTTAACGCATTTGCCCACCCATTCACCTACACCCCGGCCTACGGCCAGCCCTTCTCCTTCCCCTACACCGGCGCCTACTCCCAGGCAGCTGGCTCCGGAGGAAGAAAGCCCCCTGGCCGCCCAGGTACAGCAGCGGCTTATGGAACTGGGATATCTGCAAACGGAGGCCCCGTCCGGCATCTGCGATGCAAAAACCCGGGAGGCCATGGATAAGTTCCTCTGGCAGACGGAGTCGGAAGAGCAGACCCCCGACGAAGGCTATGGAGAAGCTGCCATTGCCTCCCTCCTTTCCCCGGAAGCACCTGCCTTTGACGAATTCCTGTATCTGGCCCCCACTATCCGTATGTCTTTTGCGGAGCTTATCGGCGATAACGGAGACTGGGAACTGCCCCTGGGCTACCCGCCTGCCGATACCTATCGCATCATCGTAGACATTGCCCATCAGGTGACTATGGTCTACACCCGGGACGAAGACGGCGCCTATACGGTGCCCGTGCGGTATATGCTCTGCTCCACTGGCCTGGGGAGCCGGACGCCCGTAGGCACCTTTTCCATGGGAGCTTACCGGCTGCGCTTCAGCCTTTTCGACCGGGATGGACGCTACGGTCAATACTGGACCCAGATCCGCCGGGCCATTTACTTCCACACCACCCTGTATACCCGCCGGGACGCCGCCAGCTATCAGGCTTCCACCTTCAGGGAACTGGGGGAAAAGGCTTCTCACGGATGCATCCGGCTGACCGTTCCCGATGCCAGATGGATGTGGTATCACATTGCTCCGGGCACCAGCTGTACCATACGGCAGGGGGATCCCTCAGACAAAGAAACCGCTGCTATTCGGGCAAAGCTGACCCTGGCCCAGCCCCCGGCCGAACAGCTGAAGCTGGTACCCGGCCAGATACCGGACACGGACAATTATGAGTATCTGACGCTCTCTCACGAAGTGCCCTTTGTGCAGGGTTCTCAAAACGGAAACTGAGCCCCCTATACATACAGCAAAAAGCTCCCCCAGCCGACAGCACTGGGAGGAGCTTTTTCATTGAGTTTTACAGCATATGCATTTTGGGGTTACAGAGCTTCCCACCGGGCCGCCCCTTTGGTAAGCAGCCTCCGGTGCAGCAGCAGAGCCGCCACCCCCAATACCACCGCCGTCAACAGCAGATAGATTCGGCAGGAAATATACTTTTCCAGCATGAATCCCCCTGCCGTCAATAAGAAGGCCAGCACCCAGGAACCGAACAGGCAGATCATGGCGCTCATATTCTGCTTAATAGGTACGATCTCCGAAGTCCAGTTCAAATTTGGATTCCGCAGATCCAGCAGAAGCCCCGTTTCCGCCCACAGCCATATAAAGCTCAGCACTGCAGCGGCGCCGGTAAGGCACTCCGCCCAGGGCAGCCGCAAAGCGATCCAGCAGGCAATTAGGCAAAGCATGGCGGGGATCCCCGTCAGCAGCATATGCAGCTTACTCTTTGCCCGGAGCACCTGTTTTGCCGATACAGGCGCCGCCCGAAGGATCCACAGCTGTCTGCCCTCCAGCGACACGGAGGGTGCCGTGATAATATTCATGGATGCAATCAGACACACTACACCGACCGCCACCGCCGGAACAAGTTCCTGCAATGTTGGAATGCTGTCTCCAATGGCTTCCAGTGCCTGCCGTATGACCGGCCCCTTGAGCAGCACCGCCACTGCGCCGATGGGCATCAGCAAAACGCCCAGTCCGCCGTTGAGCATATAGGCGGGGCTGTTTATAAACCGTTTCCATTCCCGTTGAAGCAGAGCTCTCTGCAGGCTTTGGGGGCGCAGGTACACCTTCCGGCTGACCTGCTTTTCTCCTCGGGTGGCCGCAGTGGCCAGGCGCATAAAGCTTTTGGACATGATCCAGACGGTCAGCGCCAGCAGCCCCAGAGCTATCAGGGTGAACAGGAGCATATACAGTCCGTTTCCGGCAGCCCCCATGCCAAAGGCATAAAAAGGCCATGCCCAGATGCGGAGCTTTTCTCCTACGCTGGCGGCATTGCTGATCAGATACTGCATAAAGCTGTTCAGCTTAAAGTAGCAGAAGTAATACACACCCAGAAATGCCAGCGTAGCCAGTACCGAAACGATGCTTCTATGCTTGAGCTTTCCGGCTACCAGAGCCACCAGATACCCCAGGGCACAGGTAAGGGCCACCACTACCGCCCCCAGCAGAAACAGCAGCAGCAGTGAGAACACTATGGCAGCTGCCCCGGGCTGTGCTACGAACCAATAGACAATGGCTGCCGGCAGATAGACCATACCGCTGTACAGCATGGCCATGGCGTATACACCCACCATGCGGGAAAGCAGAATGTAGGCAGGAGGTATGGGCATAGACAGCAGCATATCGTTGTCCTTCCCCTGATACAGGCCGGCATAAGTATTGAATACGCTGCCGAACACCCCCATGGCCAGAGCCATCAGACCCATAATGGCAAAGAACAGCCAGTCCATGCCGCTATTTATCATGTTCTGGGCCAGCAGCAGGGCCATACCACCGAAAAATACCGCCAGAAACAGTATCAGCACCACAAACAGGGTAATATAGCCGGCGGCCTTCCCCCGGCTGCGCCGCTTCCCTGTTTTTCTGTCTATAAAATAAGAACTGTTCAGCTCAAAAAGCTGCTTTTTTATCAATGTTCGAATCATTCTTCCATCTCCAGAAAAACGCTTTCCAGGGATTCATCGCCCTTTACTTCCTCCATGGTACCGGAGCGGATAAGCCGCCCATCCTTGATGATAGCTACCTTGTCGCAGAGCTTCTCTGCCACTTCCAGCACATGGGTGGAAAAGAAGATGGCGCCGCCCTGATCGCACAGGGTGCGCATCATGCCCTTCAGGGTATGAGCTGCCTTGGGATCCAAACCCACAAAGGGTTCGTCCATAAGGATCAGCCGGGGTTGGTGAAGCCATGCGGCCATAAGAGCCAGCTTCTGCTTCATGCCGTGGGAATAGGCGCCGATGGCCTGCCCCAGATCCTCCGTCATGTCAAAAGCCTGGGCGTAAATGGCGATACGCTCCTGCCGCTGGGCAGCGCCTACTCCGTAGATATCTCCCACAAAGTTGAGATACTCCGTCCCCCGCATAAAGGCGTATAGCTGGGGATCATCCGGTATATAGGCCATGCGCTGCTTGCAGGCAATGGGGTCTTTGGCAATATCTACTCCGTCCACCAGTATCCTGCCGGAATCAAAGGGCAGTATCCCCGCCACACTTTTGATGGTGGTGGTCTTTCCGGCTCCGTTATGGCCGATAAAACCGTATACCTCTCCGGGCGCAATATGCAGGGACAGATCATCCACTGCTTTTTTGCTCCCATAAGCCTTGGTCAGATGCTCGATTTTCAGCATAATTGTATTCCTTCCTCTTCTTTATCCAGTGTTTTTTCCTTCTCCATGATTTCAAAGCCGAAGTGCACGCAGATCCTCTCCGCCGCTTCCTCCGGGGAAAGTGCACTATTGTCCAACCGCAGATAATTTGCAAAGGGGATCTCTCCCGCCCGGCTTATCAGACGGTATTGGGCATCTTCGCTCAACAACCGCCGCTCCGATACGGCAGTATCCCGCTTGCTGGCCTTGTGGAGCAGCCGGTTCTCCGTTCTGTTCCGTTCCAGGCGGATCTTTTGGGGCGCTGTCAGCTCCACACAGTATGTTTCCGCCCCTCTTTGAGCAAACATCTCTTTCAGAGAAAGTATATACGCCCCATCTTCCGGCTGGTCAAAGGCCCACATAAAGGTAAAGATCAACCCGGGCAGCTCCGTTTTGAGGAATTCCTCAAAAACCACCTGCCGCAAGCGCTGCACCGCTGTTCCGTTATACGTTCCAAAGACTTCTATGACCGGTTCGATCATCATGTGATTATGGAACAGCCGCAAGCCCGTTTTCTTTGCTAACGCCTGTCCCACCGTCATCTTGCCTACGGCACCGCTGCCCACCAGCAATACCAGTTTCATGCGTCCTCACTTTGATATCATTTTGATATCTACAATTTTAGTACAGGCAACGCAGTTTGTCAATAGTTGGAAGCACGGTTTTCAGAAAAATCCATGCAAAACAGTATCCCCTTCCTTATTAAAAAAGACGGGGCCCGCCCGTCTTAAAAAGATTGTCCCGCCCGGTGCCACTGCCGCAGCAGTGGCAGAAGTTCCTCATATAAGGCTTCCCGGCTCTCCGGGGTAACTGTATACCGCTTTGCCTTTGGCATGGCCCTGACGGCATTGAGAAACGGCACATCAAAACGATGCTTCACGGCGGCTATAACAGGGATATCCCCCTCCAGCGCCTCCAGCACCGCCCGGGTAAAAGCTTCCGCTCCCGCTTCCATAAAGCCCAGTTCATCCATTACAAGGATGCCGCCGGGCCGGGCCTCCCGGATCATTCTTGTCCCCAAACCGTTGAATACTTCCGGATGCAGTTCCCGGCAGCGGCTGTCACAGGTCCCCACCAGATTTTCCCGGCCATATACCCTGTTTTCCATGGGCTCTCCGGCAGGATGGATGTATACCGGGTAAGGCGGCTCTGTCCTTTCCATCCGGGTCATAAAACCGTAAACGGGCAGCCTGTTTTCCTGAAGCAGGCGGCGGATCATGGTGCTTTTGCCCACCTGACGCTCTCCGCAAAGTAAAATATGCATGGTGCTGCATTCCTTTCTGATTTATGAAAAATTGTAGGAATCTTTTCGTTTTCTGTCAAGGGCGGGCTGCATTTTTCTTGACAGGCCGCACCGGACTTCGTATACTGTATCCATACCGTGATATTTTATTAAGAATAACGAGGAGGCACCATGCAGACAGAGCGGAGCAGAGCCATGCTGATCCTTCCCCTGTTGGGAGGGATTCTGCTGCTGGCCTTTCTCTTTTCTTTTATATGGGGCCGCTATGATGTACCGTTTCATGAGGTGCCCCGGATCCTTCTTAATGCGCTGCTTTCTCCCTTTTCTTTAGGTCTTTCGCCTACCTGGACAGAGAATATGGCTGTGGTCGTCATAAACATTCGTCTGCCCCGGATCCTTTTGGCTTGTCTGGTGGGCGGGTGCCTTTCCATGGCGGGGGCGGCCTTTCAAAGCGTGTTTCAAAACCCTATGGCAGCCCCGGATATTCTGGGGGCCTCCTCCGGCGCCTGCTTTGGGGCGGCGCTGGCCATTTTGCTTAACTTTTCCAAAGGCGGCATCACCGCCCTGTCCTTTGTCTCCAGCCTTGTAACCGTAGCTCTGGTATATCTCATTGGCCGCCGGGCCCGCGGCAGCCGCCGGATTGGTATTCTCCTGGCAGGGATCATGGTGGGTTCCCTGTTCTCCTCCGCTACCAGCTATGTAAAGCTGGTGGCCGACCCCAACAGCCAACTGCCGGCCATCACCTATTGGCTCATGGGCAGCCTGGGCGGCGCACGGCTTTCTGATATTGCCTTCGTCCTATGGCCCATGCTGCTGGGCGCGGTACCCCTGCTGCTGCTGCGCTGGCGCCTGAACCTGCTGACCATTCCCGAAGAAGAAGCACTTTCCATGGGCGTGCGTATCCACGTCCTGCGGCTGTGCGTTATTCTTTGCGCCACCCTGCTGACGGCTTCTGCCGTTTCCGTTTCCGGCATGATCGGCTGGGTGGGTCTGGTGATCCCCCATCTTTCCAGGAAACTGGTGGGGCACAACGGAAAATACCTGCTGCCCGCCTCCTTGCTCATGGGGGCACTGTTCCTGCTGCTGGTGGATAACCTCTCCCGGAATCTTTTGGCTGCGGAACTTCCTATCGGCATTCTCACCGCCATTGTAGGGGCGCCCTTCTTTCTGTATCTGATGACCAGAAAGGAGGCGTGTCTGTGAAGCTGCAAGCCCGCTCTCTCAGTTTTTCTTACATAAAAAGCGTGCCGGTGCTTCAAAATATCTCCTTTGCACTGGAAGAAGGGGAGCTTCTTTCCGTGCTGGGGCCTAACGGCGCCGGCAAAAGCACGCTGTTTCGATGTATTCTGGGGCTGCTGACAGGGTATACGGGAGAGATCCTGCTGAACGGAATAGATCTGCACACCCTTTCTCCCGGGGAACGAGCCCGGGCCATGGCCTATATCCCGCAGCTTCACACGCCGGTTTTTGGGTATACGGCGCTGGATACGGTGCTGATGGGGCTTTCCCGTTTTATAAGTCCTCTGTCGCAGCCCGGCAGGTCCCAACGGGATAAGGCCATGGAGGCGCTGGCTTCGCTGGGGCTGGAACCCCTGGCGCAACGGAATTTTACCCGGCTTTCTGGAGGAGAGCAGCAGCTGGTGCTCATTGCCCGTGCCATTGCTCAGGACGCCTCCATTCTTATCATGGATGAGCCTACCGCCTCTTTGGATTACGGGAATCAGTACCTGGTATTGGAACAGGTAAAGCAGCTTTCCCAGCGGGGATATTCTGTGCTGTTGTCCACCCATAATCCCCAGCATGCCCTGACCTTTGCAGACCGTCTTCTGGCACTGGAGGGGCACCGTGTAGCTGCGCTTGGCCCCTGCCGTCAGGCTATGACCCCCGCCCTGCTGGAACGGCTCTATCACATGGAAGCCCGGATCGTGGAAACGGAACAGGGGCCCGCGCTTCTTCCCCTCAGGCGAAAGGAGACGCCGTGAGCTTTGCATGGACACCGGAGCGGGTGCGGTTTATGGCAAATGCCGATGCCCATACGGACTATTACCAGAAACTGGCCCGCTGGCTGGCCCCCTGGCTGCCCAAAAACGGCCATGTTTGCGATGCGGGCTGTGGTCTCGGTTCGCTCTCGCTGGCACTGCTGCCCTATGTGCAAGAGGTAACGGCAGTAGACCGGAGCCCTCTGGCTCTGGCGGAACTTCGGGCAAAAAAGCAGGAGAATAACCGGAATGCTCTAGAGATTTTACAGGGAGATATCGCCTCCCTGCCCCCCAGAATTCCCTATGACGCCATGGTGTTCTGCTTCTTTGGCGCTATGTCGGAGATACTGTCCATAGCAAAAGCCCAATGCCGGGGGCAGCTGTTTATTCTCAAAAAGAACTACCTTACCCATCGCTTTTCCGCTGGAAACATCCCCATAGAAGGAGATCGGTTTGACCGCAGCAAGGCCCTTCTTGCAAAGCTGGGCATCCCCTTTGAAGCGGAAGAGCAGTCTTTGGAGTTGGGACAGCCTCTGGCCTCGCTGGAAGAGGCCAGACAGTTTTTTACCCTGTACAGCCGGGATAAAGCCTCTTCCGTTTTTACCGACGCTTACCTGAAAATCCGCCTGGTGCCGGGGCACATTCCAGACTTCCCCTGGTATCTGCCTCAGGAGAAAAAAGTCGGCCTTATACGCCTTCATACCTGGGACATCCCGGAGAATATAGAAGATATACTTGTTAAAGGAGAAACAGAATGAAAAAGATCCTTGCACTGCTGCTTTCCCTGCTGGTGCCGCTGTCTATGGCCGCATGCGCAACTGCGCCCCAGCAGGCAGAAGCCACGGCAGCCCCCGCCGCAGAAGCACCTACCGAAGCACCTGCTACGGAAGTTTCTACCGAAGCATCTACTCCCGAACCTCAGCCCGAAGCCCGTTCGTTCACGGATTCTCTTGGCCGGCAGGTAGAACTCCCCGCCCAGTTGGATAAGGTAGCACTTTCCGGCTCCCTGTCCCAGATCGTGCTTTTTGCCATCTGCCCGGACAAGCTGGTTGGGATCGCTACCAAATGGGATGAAAGCGCCGCAAAGTTCTTTGATGCAAAGTACTATGATCTTCCCCTGCTGGGCCAGCTTTATGGCGGCAAGGGAGAACTGAATCTGGAAGCTCTTCTTGCCTCTGAAGCACAGGTGGTCATCGACGTGGGCGAGCAGAAGAAAAATATGACTGAAGATCTGGACGCTCTGCAGGAACAGACCGGGATCCCCTTTGTTCATATCGATGCCTATACCGCTTCCGTGGGAGAAACCTACCGGATTCTGGGCAAACTGCTGAATATGCCCGAAGAAGCCAACGCACTGGCCGATTACTGTGAAGCTACCTATGCCAGAATCCTGGATATTGCCAACAAGATAGAAAAAAAGCGGCTGCTGTATGTTTCCGGTGAAGGACAGCATGTCATTGCCCAGGGTTCCTTCCACGCAGAGATCATCGACCTGCTGGCAGACAATCTGGCTGTAGTAGACGACCCCTCCTCCAAGGGCACAGGTAACGAAGTGAGCATGGAACAGATCCTTGCCTGGGATCCTGACTATGTGATCTTTGCTCCCGGCTCCATTTATAGCACGGTAAAGGATGACCCCGCCTGGGCCGCCGTTACCGCCATCAAGGAAGGACAATATTATCAGGCTCCCTTCGGGCCCTACAACTGGATGGGCTTCCCCCCCTCCGTGCAGCGGTATTTGGGTATGCTGTGGATGGCTAAGACCCTGTACCCCGAAGCGGCCGACTACGATCTGTATGAAGAAGTCAAAACCTACTTCCGTCTCTTCTATCACTGTGATCTGACTCAGGAACAGTTTAACGAGCTGGCTTCCGCCGCTTGATCCTGAAATTGCAGCGAAGCTGCCTGACGCATAGGTTCAAGCAGCTTCGTTTATAATACGTTGTACAAAAGGAGTACACATGGAAAAAATATTCACTGCCCTGCTGTATGAGCTGGAAAAGGGGCACGACTGCATACTTGTGAGTATCGTCTCTGACCGTGGTTCCGCCCCCCGTGGAAAGGGCTCTCAAATGCTGATCAGTGGAGAAGGGCGGGTACAGGGTACCATAGGCGGCGGCGCCGTGGAAAAATATTCCGAGGATATGGCCCGCTCCCTGTTGCCGGAAAAGCGCTCCGCCCTCCACCTTTTCACGCTGCGTACCAACGACCGCGAAGACATTGGCATGGTCTGCGGCGGGGACGTGCTGGTGCATTTTCAGTTTATTGACCACAGCGAACCCGATTGGGCGGCTTTTGCCAGGGAACTGCTGGCCCGTATCCGTGGACAGCAACCGGGCTGGCTGCTGCTGTCCAGGAATGGTGCGTTTCCAAAGCTAGCTCCCACCCCGGAAGCGGAAGCTTTTTCCCTGCCCTTGCCTTTAGGGGAACGGGCATACATTTTCGGCGGAGGACACATCGCCCTGGCTCTCACGCCTCTGCTTGCTTCTATAGGCTTCCGGGTAACGGTTATGGACAATCGACCCGAATATGCGGATCCACAACGCTTTCCGCAGGCGGAAGCAGTTGTCTGTGGAGATTATACCCGGCTGAAGCAGTATTTTACCCTGACGCCCGAGGACTATGCTATTGTCATGACCAATGGACACAGCTTTGATTATGAAGCTGAAAAGCAGATACTCCTGGGCGACTTTGCCTATCTGGGTGTCATTGGCTCCCGCAAGAAGACCGCCGCTGTCAACGCCAAACTTCTGGCAGACGGTCTGTCCCAAAGCCTGCTGGATCAGGTGCATACGCCCATCGGACTGCCCATTCTGGCCGTGACCCCCGAAGAGATCGCCGTAAGCATTGCTGCGGAAATGATCCTTGTCCGGGCCCGGCGGCGGGAACAGGCCGGCAGCGCCCCCTCACATGCCTGTCCCATGCACTAAAAAGCAGGAATACTGAAATGCGCTTCATGTTGTAAGCCGTCTTAGTATAGGAAAGCTCCTCTGCAGGTATGCGGAGGAGCTTTTTATAATGTCTTACCATTTTTACTTCAATTCACAGCGCCATGCATCCCCATCCTTACGGTAAAAGAACTCACTTAGATCGTTTTCCCGAAACACACGAAACGCATCACGCATATCTTCTGCCGCAAAAGGCCGGTCGAAAACGGTCTCCATATCCGCCCACCAGACTTCGCCTTCTTCGGAAACTCGAAGAGTTCCCTCAAAACGGTCCGTCATGTACAGCAGAACCACATACCGCACCTGTTCTTCCACCCAATCCTTGATGCCGCATAACCGGGGCGCAGATATGGTCAACCCCGTCTCTTCCCAAACCTCCCGGATGACTGCTTCCGTGAAGGATTCTCCTTCCTCCACATGGCCGCCGGGAAAGGCAATACCGGGCCAATCCTGCTTCTTTCGCTCCTGCACCAGAACTTTACCGCCACTGCAGATCATGCACATATTCATAAACACGGTGGGTTCCGTTTTTCTCATATTCCGTCCTCCGTTTCGTCTGGCTTTATTTCTTTGCTTTCCATGATAACATAAAAAGCCGTTCCGTTGCTGTACCGGTTTACCCCTGCGGATTTCATAGTAGCCTCCGCTGTTTGAAATCAGTATTCGAAGGTGTATGCCCGGAAAGAAGCTGTCTGCCGGGAAGCGGCAGGCGGGGCGCACTGCATGCCCAAGGGCACGCCTGCGGGGTATTTCCCCGCAGAGTTCCGACGGCAAAGCCGCCGGAACGTGCGCCCCGGGACTTTCGTATGCAGACCAGTCCCGGCTTCCTGCGCTTTTCCCACAGATGCAGAGTCAGGCCACTCCCTGAGGACGTTTCTTCATAAAAAATCCGCCCCGGAAGTTTTTCCAGGGCGGATCTTCATTTTTTTATGAATTACAGGGTCGGATCCGTCCATTCATTATTGGAAGAACCGCCGGAAGAGCTGCTGCCGGAAGAGGACGCCTTGATCTTCTTTTCGCTGATCTGGCTCTTTTCCATAAAGCCCAAGGTCTTGTCCACCTTAACCAGGCACACATCCCCCACTTCATCCAGCACCTGCACCCGGGTATTCAGTTTCAGCGCCTTGATCTTCCCCAGCATGCGGTAGTTATCGCACAGCAGAGCGTCCTTTTGGGAATACCCCTTCCAGGTCTTATAGGCTTCCTGGCTGTCCTTGCGAAGCATATCTGCGGGAGCTTCCCCTGCAAAGCTTTCATAGCTTACCTTGGCAAACTTCCCTGCCTCATCCACCGCTGCAAAGATCTCTGCGCTCTTGCTGCCGCTCATGAAGCAATAGTACAGTTCCACACCATCGGCCAAAGCCGTAGCATTCACCGGGAATTTTACTTTTTTGGCGGTGCTGAGCTTTATGATACCGCCGCTTACCTCCAGCGTAATATCCTCACCGTCATTACCGGTAGAACCGCTTCCGCCGCTGCTGCTGCTTCCGCTGCTCTTTTTGGCTGCCTTGAACTTGCTCTTGCTCACATCCCGGGCGTGCATATAGCCTTCCGTACCGTCCGCCTCTACCAGCATGGTAACGCCCAGATCCGCCTTTACGGTAACTCTGGCGTTGAGATCCATGGTTTTCAGTGTCTTACCATCCATGTAAGGGGAATCGCTGAGCACGGCATCCTTCTGCGTATAGACCTTGTATTCCTTAAAGGTCTTGGCGCCTTCCAGACGGACCAGCCGCTTTTCCACCAGCACTTCCTGGCCGTTGTAAGTGGCCTTATAATAGAGCTTGTCTTTTTCGCCGGTGATCTCCAGGGTGTCTCCCTTAGCCAACCGTCCCGCGATCAGCCCAAGGCCGTCTGCCTTTGCCTTGCCGGGTTCGCCCGTAGGTTCCGGCGTGGCAGTGGGTTCCGGTGTGGCAGTTGGTTCCGGCGTGGCAGTAGGCGTAGGCGCAGGCGTGTCCGTCGGCAGCGGAGTAGGTGTATCCGTGGGAACGGGCGCGGGCGTATCCGTCGGCGCCTGTGTGGGTGCCTGGGTTGGTGCTTGGGTCTCTATGGGAGCGTTCGGCTCCTGCCCGCAGCCTGCGCTCACCAGAAGCACTGCGCAAAGCAGGAAAAACAGGATTCGCTTCATGCTTCTTCAGTCTCCTTAGTTCTTTTTATATTCTGCATCATAGGTATTGCCGTAAGCGGCCCGAATGATGCCCCAGATATATTCATAAGCAGCGGAGCCGGGCTTAAAGGCGTTTCTGTTCTGATAAGCAATGTAGCCGATGCTTCTGTGCACGGTGCCGCCATACAGTGTCACGGTTTCTCCTGCCGCATTCTTCAGGATCATATAAGGCCGCATGGCCAGATCCGGTTCACACTGAGCATCGGTATAGCCCACCAGGCTGTTGGTATACTGAAGCAGGCCGCTGCCTGTCTTTTTGAACACGGGATCCTTCTTGTTGGCCTTGCTGTAAGCCGTGCCCTTCTTGGTGTAGCTGGCTCCCAGAACCAGATCCTTATCGCCCATTTCGGAATCCCAGGCCACGATGGTACCCGTCTCCTCCAGCGTATAGCCCATATAGCCGCTCTTGCTGATAAGCTTCGTCTTAATGCCCTTGGGAATGCCGGTGATCAGGCGGATGCCCTTGTTGCCGGTGATGCGGATGGAGGCGCCGCCATACTGCAGGATGTTATCAAATTCCTTGAGCCGCAGGGACACATACATGCCGTCCTCCTGGGAAAGCATCCATACATACATGCCCGTAGGATAGGTGGTATGCACATCCTTTGCGCCAGGATTCATAAAGGTATAGATCACGGCTGTTTTTGCCTTGCCGTCGGCCAGCTGGATGGAGACCTGCCCGCTCTTGGAGATGTCTACCGTGTCTTTGCCGGAGTAAGCAACGCCGTCAATCCACACAGTGGTGCCCTTAAGACCCGTGCCGGCAAGATCCAGCGTTACACGGTTGGCCGCGGTTTCCTTATACATATAAGTAAAGGCAGCCTTGCCCAGCGCTTCATTGCCCAGGCCGATCACAGTGTCTTCCCACTGCGTTTCCGTGCCGTAGTAATAAATGGTATCCAGTCTGGCACATCCGGAGAAAGCGTTCTCCATAATAATGGCATTCTGCGCATGGAGCGTCAGCCGCTTAAGGTGTTTGGCGCCCTTAAAGATATCCTCCCGGATACGCAGCAGTGCACTGTTCACATATGCACTGGTAAGGCCGGTGCATTCTGCAAATACGCCCTTGCCCAGTTCCGTAAGGCTCTTGGGCAGAGTCACGGAGGTGAGTGCTTTGCAACCGTAGAAGGCGGACTCCCCTATGCTTTTCAATCCATTGGGCAGGTTCACGCTCTTGAGAGCCTTGCAGCCGGAGAATACACTGCTGCCGATCTCCTTTATGGAAGCAGGCAGCTTGATCTCCGTCAGCGCAGAACAGCCGTAAAAGGCGTTGCTGTCAATGGAAGTAATGCTCTCCGGCAGATCAATGCTCTTAAGTGCGCTGCACTTATAAAAGGCAGAAGCGCTGATGCCGGTCAATGTGGCGGGCAGCTTCACGGAGGTGAGTTTGCTCCCGCCAGCAAAAGCATTTACCGGCAGGGAAGTGATGCCTTCGCCTACCACAACTGTCTTGACCTTATCAAGGATCTTATGCTTGCTGTCCCGCCAGGGCGTCTTATCCACAGCGCCCTTGCCCGTAATGGTCAGGGTGCCGCTGGATTCTATCCAGGTCCATTCCATATCCCCCACCTTGCCGCCATCGGTATATTTGGTAGGCAGGATGGATTCCAACCCGGAAATGACCTTGCCGCACAGTTTGCACTGTACACCGGCGGTATGGCCGTATTCGGTTTCCGTAGGAGCCTTGGCCGGTACGCTTTCTTTCACATGCTTATCCGGCGCCTTGGCCAGAATGGCCTGGGGCTTCAGGATCGTATGGCATACGGAGCATTCTTCCCCTTCGGTCAGACCGTTCTCGGTGCAGTTAGGCTCTTGGGCCGGCAGTTTTACCGGGGTGTGCGCCTTTTTGTCGTCATTCTCGGGGCCATCCTCTTCCCAGCCGCAGGGGCAGGCATAGTGGATATGGCTGCCCTTGGAGCAGGTAGCTTCCACTGTGGTCTGAGTCATGGCGTCCTTATGGTTTTCGGGGTCATAGTGTTTGAAGCACACCAGTGCGTTTTCGCCCAGCCCCAGATAGGCGTTGCTGTATTCTTTCCAGCTTTCCTTTTCCGCTTCTATAAAGAGCTTCACATTCCCGGCGCAATCCTTGAAAACGTCTTTTTCCAAAGTGGTCAGCGTTCCAGGGATCTGTATCCGGGTGATCCTGCTGCAGCCGGCAAAGGCTTCGGTCTTAAGAGTGGTGGGGCCGCTGATGATCTTCACTTTTTCGATACTGTCAGCCCAAACGCTCCAGCCCTTGTCCGTTTCGGTAAAGGCACCGATCTCGCCCTTGCCGGACAGGATCAGCAATCCTTCGCTTTTATCGAAGATCCAGTGGACCGTGCCCAGATCGCCCTCCGTGACCTTTTCGACAGGTTCTGTCTGGGGCTCTGCCTTTCCCTCCTGAGGGACAGGCGTTTCGGGTTGTTCCGGCTTGATCTCCTCTGCCAGCGCCACGGCAGGCACCAGCGAGCAGAGCATGCACAAACACAACAATCCTGCCAAAATACGTTTCTTCATCATATCCTCCTCTCCTGTAGGCCTATATCGGGGCATACTTTCCCCGAAGGCTTTTTCGGATGTTTTCATTGTAGCATAGAGATTCGTCCAAGTTGTAAATATTTTTTATGAAATGGGGGTCAAAATGAAATTTTACAATTTGTCCGCATCTGCCTCCGTCACTCGCTGTCCCTGCCTCCGGCCATATGCGTCTTTTGCAAGGGTATACTCCACCGCATCCTGTAAAACGCCCAGCTGATCCTGAAAGACACTTCTGCACACCCCCTGCCGGGCAAAGCCAAACTTTTCATATACATGCTGGGCCCGCCGGTTGTTCAGATTCGTGTTCAAAGTGATCTTTTCTGCCTGAGGTGCATGGGTATAAAAAAGATAGTCGCACAGCAGCTTCAGGCACCGTGGGCCCAGCCCCCGGTTTTGAAAGGTGCTTTCGCAGATCTTGATGCCGATCTCCGCTGCCCCGTCCCGCAAGGAATAGCCCATTTCCCCTATGGGTGTGGCTGCATACTCTATAAGAAAGAGCCTCCGTTTCAATGCCGCCCAGGCTACGTCCTCCCTTGTCTGCTCCATGGTCTGCCCCAGACCATTCGGAAACCCCGCATGGGCCATAACGGCCCCATCGTTCCACCATTTGTGCAGCAGCGGCACGTCTTCTTCCCCGGCAGAACGCAGTGTCAGCTCTCCATCCTGCAGACATACCCTGGGCAAAATAGGCCGCAGCGCCACCGTTTCCCCATCGCAGGTCTCCTCGCTTTCCGTAAAGCCAAAGGCAGCGTACAGCCTTTTGGCCGCCGCATTCTCCGGCACATAGGATACCCAGCAGCAGGAAGCCGGGCCCCGGGGCAGTGTATCTATATGGAAGAGAATCATGGCCAGCGCCCGTTTGCCCAGTCCCTGTCCCTGACGGGTTTCATCCACCATGAACCGCCACAGGCAGTAATTCCCCTTTGCTATGGCCGGGTCGTCTTCATCCAGAGTATCATATCCCAGCATACAGAAGCCCACAGGCTCCCCCTGTTCATACAGGCCAAAGGGCAGGGCCGTAGCTCCGTCCTTCTCCGCCGCATAAGCTTCCAGGATACTCTCTGTATTGGAGGCCACAAATGCCTCCTGTTCCGGCTTCACCCGCAGCTGCACCAGTTCCCATAATGTGTTTCCGTTTACAGCCCTCAGTTCCATTGGAATTCTCCCGTGATCAAAACCATTTTACGGATACAATATAACAGAAAGCAGCTCACGCTTCAATAAATTCGGCAAAACGCACGGGTTTTTTCGTAAAAAAGAACCTCTGTCCCTCATTGGGGGCACCATTCTGCCATCGCCTTTTTAGAGGCGTGCATGGAATATTTGTCGGCCGCGCCCTGAGCGGAACCGATACGGCAGACTTATAGACCGTTCCTGCTGCCGGATCGTCCCAATGCCGTTGCCGATATTCCCGGCAGATTGACCCCCGTCAAAGAGATCGCTCTTCTTCGTATACCGTCTCTCAAGTCCGCAAGAAAGCCTCTTCCGGGCTTTTCAACTGTCAAAAAAACGTGTATACTAATATAATTATTCGCAACGGCGAAAGGAAAGAAAATGAAGTATCTGCGGTTTTATTTTAAAAAGTACCGGCTGGAGAGTCTTTTGGCTCCTCTGTTCAAAATGCTGGAAGCCTGCTTTGATCTGGCCGTTCCCATTGTAGTGGCCCGGATCATCAATATTGGCATTGCTCAGGGAGACAGAGGGTATATCCTCACCCGCTTTGGTATCCTGGGCGCCATGGGACTCTTGGGTCTGCTGTGCAGCTTCACCGCCCAATGGTTCTCTGCAAAAGCGGCGACCGGTACGGCTACGGGGCTTCGGCACCGTTTGCTGGAAAAGATCCAGTCACTGAGCCTTACGGAACTGGATGGTATGGGCGTCCCCACGCTGATCACCCGCATGACCAGTGACATCAATCAGGTGCAGAATGGCATGAATCTGTTTTTACGCCTGTTCCTGCGCAGTCCCTTCATTGTGCTGGGCGCCATGGTCATGGCCTTTTCCATCGACAGCACGCTGGCGCTGATCTTTGTAGCGGTCATTCTGGTGCTCTCTCTGATCGTGGGCGGGATCATGCTTTTGAGCAATCCCCGCAACAAAGAAGTGCAGCGTAAGCTGGACGGCATCACCGCCGCCACCCGGGAAAGTCTTCTGGGGGTACGGGTCATCCGTGCCTTTGGCCGGGAAGAAGCAGAGACCGAAGCTTTCCATGCCCGCAATCAGGATCTGACCCGGGCCCAGATCGCCGTCAGCCGGGTCACCGCTCTGCTGAATCCCCTGACCTATGTGGTCATCAACGGCGCCATCATTGCCATCCTGTATTTCGGCGCCCGGCGGGTAAACGGAGGGCTTCTTCTTTCCGGCGATGTTATTGCTCTAATCAACTACATTTCCCAGATCCTGGTGGAGCTGGTAAAGCTGGCCAACCTGGTGGTGTCCCTCAGCAAGGCCGTAGCCAGTATGGGCCGTATTGAGGAGATCCTGGATACCCCCTGCTCCATGGATTTTTCCGGCAGCGCCGCAGGCAGCAACCCCGCTGAAGCCGTGCGCTTTGAGGATGTTTCCCTGCGCTACAGGGACGCTGGGGCCGATTCATTAAGCCATATCTCTTTCACCGCCATGGCCGGGGAGACCATTGGCGTTATCGGCGGCACCGGCAGCGGCAAAAGTTCTCTGGTGCAGCTTATCCCCCGTTTTTATGACGCCGCCTCCGGTACGGTATACATACAGGGCGACCCCGTTAAAAGCTGGGATAAGGCCGCCCTGCAGAGAACCGTAGCTCTGGTGGATCAAAAGGCCCGCCTCTTTAAGGGTACTATCCGCTCCAATCTTCTATGGGGCAAAAAGGACGCTACGGAAGCGGAGCTCTGGGCCGCTCTGGAGACGGCACAGGCGGCGGACTTTGTCCGCGCTAAGCCCTTGGGGCTGGAAGAGCCTGTAGAACAGGGAGGCAACAACCTTTCCGGGGGACAGAAGCAGCGGCTGACCATTGCCCGAGCCCTGCTTGCCGGTGCGGATATCCTCATACTGGACGATTCCGCCTCGGCGCTGGACTATGCCACCGATGCCGCCCTGCGCCATGCCCTTCGCGCCATGCCGGGAAAGCGCACGCTGTTTATTGTAAGCCAGCGCACGGGATCCATTGCCCATGCAGACAAGATCCTGGTGCTGGAAGAAGGACAGCTTGTGGGCTGCGGTACCCACGAATCTCTTTTGGCCGACTGCCCCGTATACAAAGAGATCTACGACAGTCAGTTTAAAAAAAGCGCCGATATCCCGGTGGAAAAGGAGGCCTGATCCATGAAGAAAAAAAATCTGTCCTCCCTGCGGCGTATCCTTCCCCTGCTGCGGCCCTACCGGCTGCTGGCAGCAGCCACCCTGCTTTGCTCTCTGGTCTATGTGGCCGGGCAGCTGCTGATCCCCATTCTTTCCGGCCAGGCCATTGATCATATGCTGGGCCGGGGCCGGGTGGAACTGGCACCCGTGCTCCGTGCAGGTGCACTCATCGCCTGTACCGCTGCCCTTTCGGCTCTGTGCCAGCATCTGCTTGCCCTGTGCAACAACAAGATCACCAGCTATGTATGCCGGGATCTGCGAAACCGTCTGAACGATAAGTTCCACCGGCTCCCGCTTTCCTATCTGGATGCCCATCCCATCGGGGATCTGGTCAGCCGTATGGTAGCGGATGTGGATACCTTTGCCGACGGCCTGCTCATGGGCTTTACCCAACTGTTCACCGGGGTGCTGACCATCCTCAGTGTCTTGGGCATCATGCTGTATCTGAATCCTCTCATCGCCCTAGCGGTAGTGGTGCTTACACCCCTGTCCATCTTTGTGGCCCGGTTCATTACCACCCGCACCCACCGCTTCTTTAAGGAACAGTCGGTGATCCGCGGAGAACAGACGGCCCTGATCAACGAACTGATAGGGGGCCAGCGGGTAGTAAAGGCCTTTGGCCATGAAGAAGAAAGCCTGACCGAATTTGACGAGATCAACGGCCGTCTGGAAAAGGCCTCCATGCAGGCTACCTTTTTTTCCAGCCTGACCAACCCCTCTACCCGCCTGGTGAACAACCTGGTATACGCCGTAGTCACCCTTATCAGTGCTCTAAGCGCATTGGGCGGACATATTTCCATCGGCCAGCTGAGCATCTTTCTCAGCTATGCCAGCCAGTATGCCAAGCCGTTCAACGAGATCAGCGGCGTAGTTACGGAGCTGCAGAATGCCCTGACCTGTCTGGAGCGCATCTTCGCCCTGCTGGAGGAGCCGGATCAGATACCCGAAGCAGCGGTTCCTCTTGCTCCTGAGGCCCGGGGGCAGGTGGAGCTTTCCCACATATACTTCAGCTATGTGCCGGAACGACCCCTTATCGAAGACTTTTCCCTGTTTACTGCACCCGGGAAGCGCATCGCCATCGTAGGGCCTACGGGCTGCGGCAAGACCACTCTTATCAACCTGCTCATGCGTTTTTATGATGTAGACAGGGGCGTCATCCATGTGGACGGAGCGGACATCCGGCAGATGACCCGCCACGACCTGCGCAGCCGCTACGGCATGGTATTGCAGGATACCTGGCTGTTCCAGGGCACCATTATGGAAAACATCCGCTATGGCCGCCTGGATGCCACCGATGAGGAAGTCATCGCCGCCGCCAAGGCCGCCTGTGCCGACCACTTTATCCGCACGCTGCCCGGCGGCTACCAGATGGAGTTGAACGAGGATGCTTCCAACGTGAGCCAGGGCCAGAAACAGCTGCTGACGATTGCCCGCGCCATTCTGGCGGACAACAAAATTTTGATTTTGGACGAAGCCACCAGCAGTGTGGACACCCGCACCGAACAGCGCATCCAGACCGCCATGGACAACCTGATGCGCGGCCGCACCAGCTTTGTGATTGCCCACCGGCTTTCCACCATCAAGGACGCCGACCTGATTTTAGTCATGCGGGATGGTGACATTGTGGAGCAGGGCACCCACGACGACCTGTTGGCCGCTGGCGGGTTCTACGCCGATTTGTACAACAGCCAGTTTGAAGATGTAAGCGCGTAATTTTTTCTCTGATAAAACAGCAAAAGCCCAAAGCTGCCGGTTAAGTGAACCGTGCCGCTTTGGGCTTTTGGGTTATAAAATAGAATTTTTCAATACATGTACCAATCAGGCAAAGAACGAAATGACTAGCGCAACCACGACCAGCGGCAGGCTGGCGGAAGAAACTGCATGCTGCCATTCGTGCCCTTAGCATTGTCAATGCTGTGGATGATGTCTTCGCGGGTAACATGGATGCCGAGGTGTGCGGTCTTTTCTTTCAAAATCTCATCGCAGTGCTCATATTGTGCAGCCGTTTTCGATTTGTCCTTTCCAGTATAACACACTCTGCATTGCTTCTTCCACTTTTCTGCCAGGTTTCATTCCCAGCAGTCTACACATAAAAACACCAAAGGGCCAGCGTGCAGTGCTGGCCCTTTGGTGCGGTATAGGAAAACATAAAAAAGAGAATGGCAATGTTATTGGGTGTACCTGAAAATTCAAAATCCAAGCAGTTGGCTTCAGGTTCACCTTGGAGCGGCCTCACACGCCGCCGGGCAAGATCACACGATCTTGCGGGATTTGTGAACGCCGGTCTTTAAGAATTCGACCCATTCGGCCACGTTCACGGCGTGGTCACCAAGGCGTTCCAGATATTTGGTCACCATAAACAGATCCAGCGCGGTCTCTGCTTCGGTGGGGTGGGCGGCAATGTACTGGGCAATTTCGCTGCCGATGCGCGCGAACGAGGCGTCGATGACATCATCATGGGCGATCACTTCCGCGCCGGCGGCAAGGTCCACCTGCACATAGGCGGCAATGGAGCGTTTGACCATCTTCAGCACATCATCGCCCATTTTCAGGATATCTTCCAGCACGCCCACGGCATCGGTGGATTTGGCGTGCAGGTGCAGCACCAGCTCCGCAATATCGCTGGCCTGGTCGCCGATACGCTCCACATCCGTTACCATTTTCAGGGCTGTACTGACCTTGCGCAGATCCGAAGCCACCGGCTGCTGGCGCAGCAGCAGCTGCAGGCAGCGGTGTTCGATCTCGTGTTCGCTTGCGTCGATCTGGCTGTCCCGCGCAACCACGCTGCGGGCCAGTTCAATATCATCATTGCGCAGGGCAGTCAGTGCGCTTTCAATGGCGGCACCGGCTTCGTGACCCATGCGGGCCAGCAAGGTATCCAGCTGCAAAAGCTCTTCATCATAAGATTTACGCACACTAGGCATGGTATTGCTCCTCCGATCAACCAAAACGGCCGGAAATATAATCTTCCGTGCGCTTGTCCACAGGGGTGGAGAACAGGCGTTCCGTATCGCCCATTTCCACCAGCTCACCCAGCAGGAAGAACGCCGTCTTATCTGAAATACGGGCGGCCTGCTGCATGTTATGGGTCACGATTACGATGGTGTAGCGGTCCTTTAATTCCAGAGCCAGCTCTTCCACCTTGGAGGTGGAGATGGGGTCCAGGGCAGAGGTCGGTTCGTCCATCAGCAGAACTTCCGGCTCCACCGCCAGGGCGCGGGCAATGCACAAACGCTGCTGCTGGCCGCCGGACATGCCCAGCGCGCTTTTGTTCAGGCGGTCCTTCACTTCGTCCCAGATGGCAGCGCCGCGCAGGCTTTTTTCCACAATTTCATCCAGCTGCGCCTTACTGCGCACACCGTGGGTGCGGGGACCGTAGGCGATATTATCGTAAATGCTCATCGGGAAGGGGTTGGGCTTCTGGAACACCATGCCGATGCGCTGGCGCAGCTGAGTCAGATTTTTACCGCCGTAGGCAACGGTCTCATTGCCCAGCCGCACCCGGCCGCTCTGGGTGGGCTCCAGACCATTCAGACAGCGCAGCAGGGTACTTTTGCCGCAGCCCGAAGGGCCGACCACCACGATGACCTCACCGGGCTTGACAGCAAAGCTGATATCATCCAGCACGGGGGTCTCGCCATAGGCCTTGATCAGATGTTCAACAGTCAA
>OLYJ01000226.1_pt1 | contig 23051 bp, 20 predicted proteins | sample 1674121 | NCBI WGS metagenome assembly OLYJ01 (sample SAMEA103958146, study PRJEB25191) | human gut metagenome | reverse complement strand
CCCTCCTTTATGTCGATTCCCTGGACGCTCAGCTTGTCACCCTTCTTTATCTTCGCAAGCCTTGCTATGAATTCAGGGCTGTACTTCACATCGTCCTTCTTCTTGGAAAAGCTGTTGGCCGCCACCTTAAGATAGCCATCGTTTATCAAATATTTGAAGTTGGCAAACAACTTCTCTCCGTTCTTGGAGAGTGTCATTGCAACCTTCTGGTATTCCGCAGCAGGGTAAAATATGCTGAGGAATCTCCTGCATATGATCTCATATACCTTGAGAGCTGTAGGTGCCAGACTTCTAAGTGCTCCAAAGCCCTGTCCGGTAGGTATGATGGCGTAGTGGTCGGTAATCTGCTTATCGTTCACATATTTCGTCTTTGCGATTCCCTTATATGTGCCGCTCTCCATGGCCCCCTGTGCAAATTCTGCCACAGGCTGGAAATTCTTAAGTCCCGATATGTTCCGTCCTATCTCCTTTGCCACGGCCGTTGACAGCACTCTGGCATCTGTTCTCGGATAGGTTACCAGCTTCTTCTCGTAGAGCTCCTGGACTATCTTGAGGGTATCGGACGGACTGATCTTGAAAAGTGATGAACAGTCATTCTGAAGCTCCGCCAGATTATACAGCATCGGAGGCTGTTTCTTCTCTTTCTTGCGCTCCACAGCCTGGGCCACAGCCTCGGGCTCCCCTGCCTTCAGCTCCGCCAGAAGCTGCTCCGCTGCGGGTCTCTCTTTAAATCCATTCTCCTTATACAGAAGAGGCGACTCGAAATACTTTGTGCCCTTCACTGCCTTCCATTCTGCATCAAATGTCTGTCCTTCCTCGCCCACATTTGCAACGAGTCTGTAGAACGGAGTCTTTACAAACTCCCTGATCTCACGCTCTCTCTTCACTATTATACCGAGGACACAGGTCATGACACGGCCCACGGCTATGACACATCTGTCCATGCCGAGATACCTCTGGACTACATTTGAAAACTTCAGCGACAGCGCCCTTGAAAAGTTGATACCCATAAGGTAGTCCTCCTGGGCCCTAAGGTACGCTGCGTCGCTGAGACTGTCGTACTCTGAGAGCGGCTTCGCCTCACGGATTCCCCTGAGGATCTCCTCCTCGGTCTGTGAATCGATCCACACACGGCGTTTCTCCTTGCCGGTTACGTGAGCCATTGAATCCACAAGCCTGTATATGTATTCTCCCTCTCGTCCTGAATCCGTTGCCACATAGATACAGCCTATGTCATCGCGGGTAAGCAATCCCGCAACGATATTGAACTGTTTCTTTGTGTCAGGAAGAACTTCATATTTGTATTCAGTTGGAATAAATGGAATAGTTGAAAGGCTCCACTTCTTAAGATTCGGATCGTAGACCTCCGGGTAGCTCATGGTGACCAGATGTCCGACACACCATGTGACAACCGCTGTATCCGACTCCAGGTAACCATTTCCCGCATTGCCCTTCACCCCCAGCACGTCGGCAAACTGCCTCGCCACGCTGGGCTTCTCTGCTATATATAAATTCTTCAAATTATGCTCCTATTCTTTCAGCATCCGCCACACATATGATCCTGTTTATGCCGTGGCCGGTGCAAAAATACATCACAACACATCTGTATATAATAGCAGAATTTGTGGAGGGGGGCAAGTGGAGACGGAGGGGCCTGCTCCTCCACTTCGCACTTCTCCACCGCATTGCGCGTTAATACCGAATTGCTTCGCACTTCGTGCTCCCGCAATTCTACGCGGCATTCACACTCCGGCCTGTCGGCCTTCGTGTTCATGTCGCGTCATCCCGTCAAATGCGCTACATGCCGCGAGCAAGCTCTCGCATGTGCGCGCTTGACGGGATTTTAACGCGCAAAAAGCACCCCGCCTGCGATACCGCAGACAGGATGCCTCCAAGCAATTTATATACAATTTTGAAGAATTTAACAAACTTAAAGGTTTTACTGCTCGAATAACAGCTGCTCGTATGTTGGGAATGGCCAAGCTGTCTTTGGAAGTTCCTTTTCAAGTTCATCAGCAGGCTTTCTCACTGTGTCAAATGCTGCAAATACTGTGTTGTGGAAGTACTTAGCCCAAGCCTCTGTATCTCCCTCGTAATCTGCTGCCTTTGTAACCAGCTCCTCAAGGGCTACTGTAGCGCTCTTGAGCTCTGTGAGCTTCTCTGAGATAGTGTTCAGAAGTGATACCTGAACTGTAGGATCAATTCCGAGAGCCTTGATCTCAGCTGCACCCTTTGCAAGCTCTGCCTGATATTCCATAACTGCAGGAATGATCTCCTCATTAGACATCTCTATCATGGTGAGTGCCTCGATGTTGATCTTCTTTGCATAGTTCTCAAGCATTACATCAGCTCTAGCCTCAAGCTCTGCCTTATCCATAACTCCAAGATCCTCAAAGATCTTAACACTCTTGTCTGCTGCAAGATAAGGAACAGCATCAACCATGCACTTGATATTTGGAAGGCCACGCTTTGCTGCCTCCTCAACCCACTCATCTGAGTAACCATTGCCATTGAAGATGATTCTCTGATGTGCTGTAAGTTCTCTTCTGATGAGTGCCTTGCATGCTGTCTCGAAATCGTCTGCACCCTCAAGCTCATCTGTCATCTTCTTGATCTGATCTGCAACTATTGTGTTAAGTACCATCATTGGGAATGCGATGGACTGTGTTGAACCAACCATTCTGAACTCGAACTTGTTACCTGTGAATGCAAATGGTGATGTTCTGTTTCTATCTGTGGCATCCATTGTAAATGTAGGAAGTGTTGATGCACCTGATACATATGTCTTGCCCTTTGGTGACTCTGTAGCCTCACCCTTCTCGATGATCTGCTCAACGATCGACTGGAGCTGCTCTCCAAGGAATGCTGAGATGATTGCTGGAGGTGCCTCGTTAGCTCCAAGTCTGTGATCGTTTCCTGCTGATGATGCTGAAAGTCTCAGGAGCTCAGCGTTGTTATCTACTGCTGCCAGAACTGCTGCCAGGAAGAACTGGAACTGAAGATTTGTCTCAGGATGCTTGCCTGGATCGATGAGGTTCTCGCCCTCGTCTGTTGAGATCGACCAGTTGTTGTGCTTACCTGAACCATTTACACCGGCAAATGGCTTCTCATGGAGTACGCACTCAAGGTCATGCTTTGCAGCGATCTTCTTCATGGTTGCCATAACCAGATGGTTCTGATCTGTGGCGATGTTGGTTGTTGAGAAGATTGGTGCAAGCTCATGCTGTGCAGGTGCAACCTCATTGTGCTGTGTCTTTGCAAGGATGCCGTATTTCCACAGCTCCTCGTTCAACTCTGTCATGTATGATGCGATCTTATCCTTGATCGCTGCGAAATACTGATCATCAAGCTCCTGTCCCTTTGGAGGCATTGCTCCGAAAAGTGTACGTCCGCAGAGCTTAAGATCTGTTCTCTTTGCAAATTTCTTCTTATCTATCAGGAAGTACTCCTGCTCAGGACCAACTGATGAAGTAACCTTCTTGGCTGTTGTGTTGCCGAACATTGCAAGAGCCTTAAGGGCTTCCTTGCTGATGGCATCCATTGAACGGAGAAGAGGTGTCTTGTAGTCAAGTGACTCTCCTGTATATGATGTGAATGCTGCCGGGATACAGAGGATACATGTTCCCTCATCTGTTGTCTTTACAAATGCAGGTGATGTACAATCCCATGCTGTATATCCTCTTGCTGCGCATGTCTCACGAAGACCGCCTGAAGGGAATGATGAAGCATCCGGCTCTGACTTAATGAGCTCCTTGCCTGTGAACTGGAGGATAACACCGCCATCACCGACTGTGCTTACGAATGAATCGTGCTTCTCTGCTGTTGTCTCTGTAAGTGGCTGGAACCAATGTGTATAATGTGTTGCACCAAGCTCCATTGCCCATTCCTTCATGGCTGCTGCAACTGAATCTGCGATTGATGTATCGAGAGGCTCGCCCTTGTCAATAGTCGCCTTGAGTGACTTGTAAACTGCCTTTGGAAGTCTCTCTCTCATGACCTGATCTGAGAATACGTGTGAGCCAAATACGGCCGAAATTTTGTTCATCATAATTACTACTCCTTTTCCTGATTAAAATGAATCCTTAACGTATCCTCAAAAAAAGAGAAAGGTGTCCTCCTTCTTGAGAACACCTTTGTCCATTTCGTATCATCTAATTGTTGAATATAAAATACTCCATATTCTTTCAAAAATCAACCCCTAATTTTAAAAAATTTATCAAACATATATTGCACTGTTCTCATCCACACAGTAGCACGCCAGCTTTCCGCCCCTGTTTCTCTCCCCATTTCCGCAGTCGAGATCCATATAGTAAGGTGTCACATAAGCGTTATATGAATGATCTTCATTGAGTCTGTTCGTCGTCACATGTCCGCAGAACACATACCTGTCAAATGCTTTTTTATCTGAAAAAGGAACATTGTGGATATCAGGTGAGATGAGAAATCTGTATTCATCTCTTCTCACGGCATTCGTTATAGATTCAGTGATATTGATCGTTCTATCAGCATTTCTGATGTATGAACCACAATGAATGCCCGGATGGGTGACAACACAAACTCCGTACTTTGGCGAATGTATCTCTGTGTAATGTGGCAGATGTGCAAGAAACCCATGCAGTTTCATCTGATCATCCACATTAAGCTTCTTGATATCCCTGATGGTGCCACCACCGCCGAATATGATCCACTGTCTCTCTGACATGCTTCCCTCTATGTACATCTGGGCAAACAGTTCATGATTACCCTTTATGAGCTGCATGGAACCATCCACAAGATAGTCCGACATAAACTCAAGAAGAGAAATTCCCTCATCGTTCCAGTCAAATATGTCTCCCATGACTATCATGTGGTCCACGGCTGGATCAAAGCTTATCTTTTTCAACATTTTTCTGAATGACATGACATCTCCGTGGATGTCGGATATGAGATATAACATTTATTCATCCTTTGACAATCTTTCTATCGCTCAGTTTTATATATTTGCATTGGCTTTTTCATTGCAGCTGGATTTTTCATCGTGGCTGCCATCTTCTATGAAAAACATTCTAAATCCCAATATCATAACCGGAACCACCTCGTTCATATGCAGCAAAAGTGTCACTGCCGGCTTGATAAATCCCAGTTCCGCAAATATAGCATATATGATCAGAAATGCTTCTATCATATATATTCCAAGCACTAACGTTCCACGTCCGGCAGATACCTTCATAAGCTTTGCTGCAGACAGAATGACAGCAATTGACAAAATAACAAGCAATATGAACCACAATATACACAAACCAATCCCAGCCTGATGTTCAATTATCGTAATATTATATCTTGCTCCAAAAATTCTGTCTGGCATACTTCCAGCCTGATCCAGTTCATCCATGATCGAAGAACCTGAAATCTTATTCTTACTGGTAAATACATCATCACATCCGGCAAATATAAGTATAGCTCCACAAAGCAGTGATAACAGACAAGTCACAATATTCAACCTGTGCTGAACAGCCATGTATAGAATAAACATAATCGTTTCTGCGCATACAATAGCAAATGTGAGATCATCTTTGGCCGTCACAAGTTTTACACTCACAACATTTGCAAGTTCGATAAGAAACCAGAACAAAACTCCACTCCAACTTTTCTTTACAAGGTCAACGCCCTTTACCATAACCACAAAAGCTAGTATCGTTATCACCACAGCATATATTTCGTCACTTCCCGAGCCGAATAATCCCCAATGTTCTCCATCATCGAGTCCACTGTCGGTATGTATTGAAAACGTCACACTTGCCCAGCAGATAACGGCATACAAAAGCGTAAGCACAAACAATGCCGCCGCATCTCTAAATTTCTTTTTATCTGTAAAAAGCGATCCACAATAACGCACTGCGCCATATGTCTTATCAAATATCTTCTCAAGTGGCAAAACAAAAAGTATCGCCCCTACAAAAATACATATAAGAATGTTCCTTATCTGGCTGACTGCACCTCCGCCGCCTATGTATCCAGCCAAAAATGTATTTTCCGTTCTCGTCATTATTCCCCACATGGCCGCATAACATAAAGCTGATATCACAAATGCCGGTATTGCCGTTTTTAAAATCCTTTGATCGTACTTTCTCATCTTTCTCCGCCTCCATATATCAGTTTTTCTACCTGTAAATCATCCTTTTTTAAAAGGTTTAAAAAGGCTTAATAAGGTTAAATAAGGTCACCGTATACACTGCGACCTTATAAGTTCCTGCCTTATCTCCTCATTTGGCACAAATGCAGAATTACTCTTTCTCTGATAAGCCAGATATCCAAGATGGATCAGGTAAGTGAGAACATCATCCTTATTCGCAAAACTTACTATGTCATTCTGAAATAATACCTTCAAATAATTCAGTATTATACCAATCTTTTCACAAGCTCCTCATAAATCTCCTCCGCCACAGCCAGCTTGTACGCAAGCCTTGTCGGCTGAGGTGGAAGCTCCACATAATATGCTTCCACATCGCCATCTATGTCTATGGCAAAGTATACCTGCCCCGGAACTGAAGCGTTCGGATTCGCCGGATCAACATTGCCCATTGTTCCAGTCACGCCGATCCCTATATTCGCATTATATGCCTTCCTACACGCCTTCGCCATGGCACCTGCAGTTTCCTTTGAGTATACTGTATACTCATCTATGATCTCCGCCGGAACTCCCTGCATAATCTTTGCCTCATTGCAGTAGGTGACAAATGCGCCCTTAAGCACTGCCGATGAGCCTTCCGTGTCTGTGATGAGGGATGCAATCTGCCCTGAGGTGGCGGATTCCATGGTGGTGATGGTGAGTTCTTTGGCAATAAGTAACCTGGTAAGTTTTATATAGTTCTCTCTTATATCGTTTTCGCTGTACTGTTTGTACTCATTCACTTTATTATCAATCATAGATTAACACCTCCTTATCCATAAGTTCTGTATCATACTTTTTCTCATTGATCTGAGCCAAAGCTGCAAGTGCTGTATTCTGAAATGTACGTTCATCTTCCTAGTTTTCATCCTCATCACAGTTTACGTCCTCATCCGCTGTGGCTTCTCTATCCTCGTCACTTTCATCCTCTGTATCATCAAAATCACCAAGGTCATCAAGGTCCACACATTCATCAGCATATTTCGCCTCCATAATCTTGTGGATCTGCTCATACTCCTCATTTCTGATCTTTATAAGTCTACTATAAAGTTCACTATAGTTTACCGGTTCTCCCTTTTCCTTTTTCTCATCCATAAGCTTATCAGCTTTTTCTACAAAATCAAGAAAGTCGTGAAGTTCCTCTTCACCCTCATCTTTACCGTCAGGAATCACCAGTGCTTTGTGTGCCATGTCTACTTTTATATCTGTCAGCCTTGTCATTTTCACTAGAGCATTAAGCTGTTCCTGAAGGCTGAGTATCTGAATCTCCAATACTTTTCTATCATACCCGCTATCGATTATCTCCTGATCAGTATTTATGAACCTGCACTTCAGATCCGGCTGTGGCTTAATGGGAATGATCAATAGTCTGACAGCTATAAACACTGCTATCATACTACCCATGTCAAATAATGAATTACTGCTGAAACTGTTGTCCACAATTCCTGCCTTTGCACATATTCCAAATATCAGAAGTCCCAAAACACTTACATCTATCCATATCAGCATCCACATTCTTTTATGTGAATAACGTTCAACTATCTTCGAAGCACATGCCAGCAGAACGATAATAAATGCCAGCAATGCAATCATCCATATAACAACTGGCGAATTCAACGGTTCGCCCACAAACGAATAATCACCTGATACATTTCTGCGCAATCCGTTCTCGAATCTAACCAATACAGGAAGTACAACATAGCCATAAGCTATCCCCAGCATCACACTAATGATTATATAAATCAGCCATTCTACTATCAACTCGCTATTATATAATGCATATATAATAAGCACTTCCACAGCTGCACCGAACAGCACCATTAGAACCCATATGGCATATCCAGTCATCTGCCAGGCAGAAGATAATGAAGTTTCAAATAACATATCTGCTTTTGCACAAATCCGGTTTGCATATATGTATGTAATAACGGCAAGATAAATTACCGATAGGATCAACCATACAATACCACTCTCAAAGAATTGCCTGCATATATAACATACTGCAAGACTCAACGCAATCACGCAAAATATGTACAAGCCTGCCCGACTAATCTTCGTATAAGGGATATAACAAAAAATGGCAATCAGCGAGGCAACCACAAGTATGGTAACTAAAAACACTCTTGATTGCCTAAGATTCGGATTTCTCTCTTTACAAATATAAAGATAAAATTTATACATGAGTTCCCACGGGATCAAAATAAATACCATGCCGATGACTAGCATCTGCCATTGATCCCTAATCCACCACGGCAGGAACTGCGCAAGTCCGGTTGCTTCAGCGTTAAAACTGAATACTCTCTTGAATATAATAAAGTCTTTTACCACAAATGCAGCCAAAAGCAGTACTATGATAACTGCTGCTTTTATCTTGTAACTTCTGGATGTTATTGGTTGCTTCTTTTCTTTGTCATCTGTCTCTTCAAAAAGCCTAGTTGAGGCTTCGTCGTCCGGATCAACTTTTGTTTCATCTTTTGTCATTGAACTTGGAGTCCTGTTTAAAGTTTCGTTGTTTTTTTCTTTGGTGTTGTCCATTCTCCCTCTCCTCGTTATTGAAATATTAGGCGTTTGCAAAACGCCACAAGCCGCATAAATACAACATTTTTTGTTACTAAAATCAAAAATCTCCTCACAGTTTGTGATACGATGAGGTATCTGCCAATTCCATCATGAAGAGAACTACAAAACACTACACGATTTAGATTAACTCACGATAAGTGGTAGTCTTCTAACTAAAAAATGGGCGGTCGTTGACTTAGGAAAATGACCGTTCTAAAACAGAATGGTAACCACTAGACGCCGTAAACCGCAAAACTACCGAAGCCCTACGGCTTCTTTCCCACCTATGAACATAATATTCATTACAATTTTTTCCTACGTATTATTTTTCCAAGTTCATTCTTCTCCAACTCTTTCTCCATGCAAATTTCTTTTACATAACTTACTATGCCTTCTGATACAAGCAATTCACTTAATTTATTTATATCAAATGCCTGATCATTCACTAACTTTATTAAAATTCTAACTTTACTTCCTATAAAAACCGATTCAACAAGAGATTCCTTCACACCTTCTATATTGTTAATTTTATCTTCCAATAATTCTGGGACAACCTTGTTCCCATCCTCAAATACAATCAAATTACTTTTTCTTCCCGTTAGGAACAAAAAACCGTCTTCATCAATATATCCCATGTCCCCTGTATACAGTTTTCCATCTATCAAGACACTCTTTGTAGCCTCTTCATCATTATAGTATCCAATCATTATAGTAGATCCAGAAACCACAACCTCTCCATCTACTATTTCAACATTACAACAAGGGAGAACCAATCCAACACTACCATTTTTATAATATTCATCTCTACTCATCGTTACACAAGGAGAGCACTCTGTTAAACCGTATGCAGAATACGCTCTACATCCATAGTTAACTAACACTTCATTATAACTTTCATCTAACCTGGCTCCTGCACACATTATTTTCTTTAATCTGCCGCCCGTTGCTTTTTCAAAATTATTAGTACGTTTTAGCATAATACACATTGTTTTTACCAATACAGGAGGTAAGTTTAAATTAGTTGGTTTATATAATGTTAAATCTTCAAAAAAATGCAACTTGTCTCGTACAACACAAATAGTTCCACCTGAATATAAAGGTCCCATCAGGTCAGCAACTATTCCAAACAAATGACTATACGGCAAAAAGTTGACATATACTGCACCTCTTTCATATTTGTACAGCTCCATTCCTGCTATAGTGTCATGCACCAAATTCTTTTGCGAAAGCATTACCCCTTTTTTATACGAAGTTGTTCCTGAGCTACAGGCAATAGTGCACACATCTAGCTCAGATGTTTTAGGTATAGGTACTTTCTCACTTTTTAACATATCTCCAATACAATTATCGTCAATGCATAAAAAGTCTATATCATCTAGATTCATTATATCTCTCCCTGACAAAACCGCTATATTTCCTGAAAGCACAACAGCAAAATATGCTATAGCAAACAACCTAGAGTTTTTTAAACATAGTAGGATATATTTCCTATTGTATTTTAGGAGATACGACGCAACCGCCTTAACATCGTCACAAAAAGAAACATAACTCCATTCACACTCTCTTTCTTTGAACGCAACTATATCCCCATATTTTTCAATTTGATTTATAAACTGTAAAAAATCATCTATATGTTTCACATCGTATAACGGATAATTTCTCATTCTTCTCTCTCTCTCTTGATAATATATAATTAGTAACATAATCCCCCGAATAGTATATGTATTCAGGCAATATCACTTCAACTTCAAAACCGGCATTTTCAAATATCATAACATCTTCATTTTGTATACATTCATAGATTATTTTTTTTAATGGATATTCCACAAACATATATTTCACAAAACAATTAATTGCTTCTATCTTTTTTGTTTCGTCTAACTGATGAACAAAAGAAACATTCATTCTAGTATTTAAATCATTCACTCTGAAATCATAGCTGTAAACAATACCTATGGCGTTTTCTTCTTCATCAAATAACATAAAAAAATCATGAAAAAAGCCTTTTAGCCTATGTTGAAAACTATCTTCCATTTTTTCTGTATAGTTATATCTAGGCATATTCATATTCTCTTTCAGGAGTTCTAGAGCTAGAACATAATCAACTTCTTGTATTTTCCTAATATATATCATAAACTTTTTCCTTATCTAAAATCTAATTTCTGGATAATAACACGACAGACCCATGTTGCATTTCTCCAGCGAATCAAATGGATAAATCATTCTTTCTAAATATTCCGTTTCGTTTTTTGCATTCTCAGCTATCTTGATATTTTTTTTCGTTGTTATAATATCTTGACAAACAGACAACGGATTGTCTGCTCTTCCTACTATTTTCAACGAATAAACCCCCATTTTTTGCATTCGATATAATGCACACATTGCACAAGCTTCATTATGAAATAATCTATCATATATTTTATTATTTACTGCAATATCATGTTTGCTTTTAAAATCACTTTTATTAGTGATTATGTTTCTACTATGGTTTCTTATCATACCACAAGTTGCTCCACACTCAGGTCTATGCATACCCAAACAATATCCATCTGAAAAAACACAACCATTTCTCATAAAAAAGACTTCTATTTTCGAGTTGTAAATATTTTGTGATATAGACTCTATTTCAGCCAAGGATATATCTCTTGGCAAAATAATACGCTGCACCCCGTTAGCCACATAATAATTTCCAATATCAGAATTATAGATAGAACACATAGTGCTAGCAACAGGATTTACACCCAAATTCAACATTTTCTTTGCAAGAGCTAGGTCAGATACAATTACACCATCTACATTTGTCTCCAAAAATCCAGGAACATATTCCCTCAATATATAGTCAATCTGCTCCTCGCTATAGGTGTTTGCATTTAAAGTTATAAAAACGGATTTATTATTTATTTTTATTCTTTTAGCTATTCTGAGAATTTCTTCAAAGCTATATCTATTAGCATTCATTCCAAATCCTGACATCCTATTAATATCAGCGTATTTACCAAATTTCTCGCTCCACTGCAAATCATGAAAACCTATATAGAATTCATCTGCCCCAGCATCAATATATTTTTGTAACAATTCCGCATTATTTAACGGCACTAAAATTTTCATTTTTATCTCCTGTGCTATTTACAATTTCAATAAATGGGAAATAAATTTCTCTCTTTTTATTTTCCACCTCACTACGCTCTGTCATATATGAATAGACCGTACGACCTAGCCTGTATAAATCAATATGTCTTCCATTATACTCCTCAGAATAGTGCTCATAGATACATGAACATTCTTGTCTACATTTATCGTTAGGTCTAAACTTAAACTCTATCCCTTTATTGATAGATGCATACTTGCAAATATTTCCTGTAGTCATAAAACAAAATGGTGTATGAACTGCAACCCTAAAACAATCATCAACCCCCAACGACTTATTCGTTTCGTCTAATTCAACATAATTAATTTTTGAAACATCAATTACTTCTTCAAGAGCAGACAATATATTAACATTTCCTTTTTGTGAATAATATTCATTAACCCTTACATCTCTTGGATCCTTAAAGAATAATCGTCCCAAATTTACTTTCTTGTCAAATTTACTCTGTATATAAGTTAACATTCCAAAATCATTTACTGTCACTTCATCAATAACGGATTTAGAATTTTGAAGTATTTTTATTATTTTCTTCTTTGCCAATTTTAAATCTTTTTCAGAAAATATAGGTAATACTAATGTTAATTTCAAATTCCAATCCTTTGCAAATTTGATAAGATTGTCGAATTGAAAAGCCAAAAAAAACTGGCTGCAAAAATATGATCCAACATATATCCTACTTTTTTCCTCAAGTAATCCATATAATTTATTCATAACACCACAATGATCACACAACTTACTCCAATTAATTTCGCATAAATTCAAACATCTAGGCATTATATTCGTCCTCCAAGTTCTTTTTCAAAGGTTTTTCTATCCATTGATAAAATATGCAAATCATAAAATTTTCCATTATGATATCTATAATTTTTTATACAACCTTCTTCTTTAAATCCCGCTTTCAAATTACTACCAAGACTTTCTTTATTGTAATCATATATATCTAAATATATCTTTCTAATAGGATAATCATCAAATAACTTCTTCATGAATAAAATAGCGGCAATTGCACCAATTCCAAATTCGCGATATTTTTCTTCTATACATACAACAAGTTTACATCTTCCATCCTTCAGCGAAAAATCATAATCATGTACATATCCTATTTTCTGATTCATATATTCCACAATGTAAAAATCATTAAACTCTAGGTTAAGTTGATTTAATAACCAATTTTTAAACGAATGTATTGTGTTGCACGTTATTTTAGTAGAAAACAAATATTGATCTGAAGACATAATATTCTTATATAAGAAATCCATGTCCCGTTCCACGCTTAACGTCCGCAATTTAATGGTTTTCATATTCTATATTCCTTCCATTTGTTTTGCCACAAAATTCTGTGCCGTAAGTATTTCCTTAATTTTAAAAGCTAAACATCCCCCACTGCATTGTAGCGTTTTTCTTGAATAACAATCCTTACATTTAGGTGAATACACTGTATTATATGCATAGGCATCTATCATCCCTATGTAATATTTTTCCAGATCCTTAATTCCATAAAAATCCGAAATACTTACTTTGGTGCATTTAGATAACCCAAAACATCTTACTGCTGTTAAATCTTGTCTTATATCTATTACTGGTGAACAAAATACTTTCTTATTGCTTATATTACTCTTACCAATATTTTCTTTTATAAAGGTATTTGATAAAAATTCATCAAATTGGGATATTTCTTCATTTTCCAGAAGACAAGATGGAATTTTATTACAATCAAAATTTGGTATTATCTCACACTGCATTAACTCATTAAAAAATTCCAGCATTCTTGGTTTCATCTTCAAGAAATACTTATGAGCATCCACATTTCTACCAGCATCCATATTTGGTACTGTTATTGAAACCCTCACATGATGGAAATTATATTTTTTTAACAACTCTAACATGTATGCATATTCAAAATTTGCACCATACATATTAATTCCTAACGTAACATAATTCTTAAATTCTTTATCTATTAACAATCTATCAAGATTTTCGCACAACTTTTTATAATTATGATCACCTATATCAGATGGTGAATTACAATTTATTAAAAGCCTAATTTTATTGTGGGTAATTATATCCCAATATTTATCTATCGCAATTCCATTTGTATACACAACAATTGTTTTAACCCTATCATCATTAATCAGTTTTCTCACAAAATATTCAAATCTAGAGTGTATTGTTGGCTCCCCACCTATCAATCCTACCGAGAATCGGCTTCCATCTCCTACAATAAAATCTACTGCTTTATCAAAATTCTCTTCCGTTATTTCATTTCTATCTTTGTTTACAAACTCATTAGCAAAACAATATGGGCAATTTAGATTGCAAACATCGGTCATCATTATATTAGCCATTTTTTCTCCTTATCATCTGATTGCATTTATTAATCCTTTAATCGTCATATCTTTTGATAATTCAATTAAATCAACACTTTTTTTATACTCATCTTCAATTATGCCTATAATAACCATCATATCAAAGGAACAAAGACCTATTTCATCGTACAACTTACTTTCATATCCAATTTCTACATCATTCGTTTCAAGAACTTCTTTAATAATCCCTACCAGCTCTTTTATATCCATAATTATTTCTCCATAAAAAATACCCATGATGTTTTGTTCATCATGGGCTCCGTTCTACTATTATCTGTTACTTTCCAGAATAACTACTTGTATACGTGTCCGTAGATGAACCATCATGATAATAAGTAGATACATACTGTTTTCCACCATCCGGAGTATATCTTGTTCCTTCGAATCCGCCTGATCCATCAGAGAATGTAGTATTCTTTCCTGAAACATATCCTCCGTGACCGTCATCACCATCAACATAAGATGAATTTCCACTATATCCCATATCACAACCTCCTCTCTTCAACTTTTATATTTTTAACCACTACAACCAAACGATAACACCATTGACTTTTCATGTCAATAGATATAGAATTAATTATTTATACTTCTATAGCTTGTATTATTACCTGTAATTCGAAAATTAATTGTCCAATATGTTATTTGTATATTCACTCTTTATGCCATGCTACTACGGCTATATTATAGTGTTTGCTCTACATTTTCTGAAACATCAGAACTTTCTGTTATTCCCTGTGCAGGTTCAAAATCTTCTCCAATATTCCCAATTGTATTTTCCTCACCTTCACCTGATTCATTCTCATAACTGCCATCCACAAATGCATTTTCCTCTTGTGTTGCACCTATTCCTTCTGCAACCTCAAAATCTTCTTCCGTACCACCAAACGCATTTTCCTCATCTATATCTGCGTAATCTGCTTCATAATCTTCATCAGCAAACGCATTTTCCTCTTCTGTTACATCTATTCCTTCCGCAGCCTCAAAATCCTCCTCCGTATCTCTAAACGCATTATCTTCATCTAAATTTACAGAATCCACTTCATAATCTTCATCAGCAAACACATTATCTTCATCTATGTTTGTAGAATCTTGTTCAATTTCATAATTGTCATCTACAAACGCATTCTCTTCATCCTCAAATGCATTCTCCTGATCTTCAATCCTTGAGTCTTTAGCTAATTCAATATCTTCACCACTACTTTCTTGTATGTTTTCGCCATAAGTGTTTACATTTTCATCACCATATATGCCCGCTCTAAGTTCACTCAACTCATTTTCTCTATAACTACTTATAATACTTTCCATTTCTGGTCCATCAGACATGCCATCGTTTCTCATTTCATCTCTCAATATATCCATGTGCTTATCTATAGCTTCAGTGCCACTAAGTAACAATTCTTCGTTCGATGGTGCACGATAATAATCATTTGTTAATGTTAATGTTTTTCCCATATTAAAATTCTCTCCTTCAAAAAAATCATTATGAATTATATCAGATGTCAAATTCTTCAATTGAATACTTGAATCCAATTTTTCACAAGCAACAGAAAATTTATTTGCATTTTCAGTTATCCCTAGCTTATTTTCATAATTATGTATCTCCCCAGAGCCTTTGTGTATGCTTGCTGGAATTGCAACGGCTTGTCCATTTTTTCCTATATGATGATGAATTAGAACCTCATTTTTATAATCTCGATATTGTGGAAAATATTTAACAATCGTTGCATCCACAATTGGCGATTCTCCTTTTGATAGCCTGTTCATATTCTTCTTACTAAAAAATTCAGGATGGCGACTAAATAACTCCTTAAAATAATAACCACTATTTCTTTCCCAACCTTGCGAATTAGAAGTCGATATTCCCTTCCCCTTATATCTCATATCAATCACTAATGCTTTATCATGATTTAACGAGTATTGTCTTCCATCGGAAGTTAGCCTAGGCTTATCTAATTCAGACTTACTTATTCCTCTATATGAATATATCATGTTAATTTACTCACATGCCTCCATATTCCAAACCAAAGACACCAGATCATCCAATTCATAATCAGTTTTCACTTCAATATCATGAAGAAAAATTCTATTGTTATCATTGTCAAAAAAAATTAACATATCATCATTACTATTCTTATTTGCAGTTCCTAGGAGAAAATATCTTTTCTCCGGGAAATAATAGCTAGCCTCTACATACTGCTGCTTTATAAAGCTGATTAAATTATCACTAAATCCATTCGGAATAAAGTATAAAATAGTATCATCTATTCTCCCAGTCAAATGGGCATAATAGTATGTGGAATAATACTCATATACGTCATCAGAAATTTTGAATCCCAACTGTTCACTCACTATTCCCTTAGAAAATCCACTCACAGGATACATTTTCCACTCTACTTCTCCATCAGAATTTTCTTTTGAGATTATGACTTCTTTTTTTAACTTGCTATCAAAAGTCACTGTTGGTCGAGTACCATATTCTTTTTTATACAAAACATTCAACTTTTTGTAATAGTTATCAAAAGACTGTCTCATATGTTTAATCATCGTAAATTCACTCTCTTATATTATTTGCGTGAATGCCAACTCACCACTGTTATTATCATAAATATAGAACTCATCATTTTTTAACCTAGAGATTTCTTCAGGCTTAATAATATTTTCTCTTTTTAGCGTAACATTTTTTGCATTTGTAGTTCCATATGAAAACCTTCCTACAATATTCATATTGTCCGTGTATGTATCACTTATTTCCTTCTTATCATACGATCCCACAATATCCGAATACTTTTGACATGAATATGCTGATATATGTCTTGAAAGCATCATTTTAGACATTCTGCCTAAAACGGAATAAAACAAATTATCTTCTCCAGAAAAATCCGCATATACATCTGTCCCAGACATACAAACAACTGATTGCATTCCTGATGTTTTCAAGTAATCTTCAACAAGCTTATTGCCCTCAGGTTTAATACCATCCAGGCATAGATAAACCCGTTCTCCTTTATTCTTCAGCATTTCTATCTCAGACATTATTATATTTAACAACAATTTATTAGCGTTACTACGCAAGTCAATTACAACTGCGCCTCTCTTTTTTGCAATCTCAGCAATGCTTACTGCGTTATATAAATTATTTTTCTTGGCAAGAATAAATTCCGCCTCATTCTTTAATTCCGAGAAAAAATTTTCTATATTTCCACGTTCCAATTCTCCCTGTACTATTTGTGTTAATATACTTCTTGAAACGCTCTCTGTTATCAATCCTTTTGTCTCTGCTTCATTAACCTTATCTATTAACATAAGGTGTGGGCATGTTATATACATCCAAATATATGGCTGTATATTTTTTGATCTTATAAAACTCGAAATTCCATCTATATAATATTTTCCAGTCCCCTTTATATCATACTGGTCATTTTTTGAATTCATTATAATATGGCAAATTTCATTGTCATTCAGTCCTATAAATGGATCATAAAAAGGAAATTGTCCATTCAAAAAAGTCACATTTGAAGTTCCAAAACAATTCACCAAATAATTTTCCAAATTATAATTTCCCTCGTGGAGAACAACCGGTATGTATCCTTGACCATATGCACATTCAATTCCTTTTGCCAACGCACGTAACCTAATAAATTCATCTCCACCGGACAAGATTATATTTCCTATAGCCTCATTGTTATCAAAAAAATCTTCAATCTGACTTGGCTGATAGTATGTTATCCCTTGAGACTGTACATTTTCAGCCTGGATTCTTTTCAGTTGTTTTTTTTGTTTATGACGTTTTATCAGCGCCCAAGTTAATCCTAGCGGCGAATCGAATGCATCATTAATATCTCCCATACACTCACCTCATTATATTTTTTATTTATATTCATCAAACATGAATATAAATGGTTCTTTAAACGGCATACCTATAACTGCCTCACCTAGTCTAAGCTCTCTTAAATCCCAATCTTCCACGACATGTGCCCTTTTTTCTTCTTCGGTAATAATATTGGTTAATGTTTTTCTTTGCTCGATAATTACATTTTCACCATATAAATCAGAAGTAAACTTCCTAGTCTCCGCATCATTTGCTCTAAACGAAAACACAGACGAAAATCCAGCTAATATGTTTTTCCCTCTTTCCTCACCATATGCTTCTGTCATTTGGTTTACCGACTGTATTCCAGCCATTATTTTTAAACCTAGGCTTCGTCCAAAATTTACACCATCGTCAATATGCTGCAGATATGGCAACAGTTTAAATTCATCAAATATCATATATACATTACCATTCTGATTGCCTCGTCCCAACACCTCTTTCAAAGCTAAATCTATTAATAAACTATAAATAGGTGCCAATGTATCTCCTAACGATAAATCATATTCAATAAATAATACTTTCCCACCTTTTTTCCTGACAAAATCCCTTATTGAAAAGGATCCCTTATCAGCAAAAACTCCTGTTAATATTTTTCTTATGCACCCAAGTAGTTCAGAATAAACTCCTAAAGCCTGTCCACTTGCATCTTTATCTATATAACTACTGACAGAATACCATTTGGGGTGTTTAGAAATAAAACTTCTTAACATAGTAATTGTTGAAGCATCAAAGGTCTTCTTAAGCACAGAATTATAATATCTTTTTTTCTTATACTGAGGATTATCCTTTCCTCGTTCCATCATGCAAAGTAAAATTACCGCAAATAAATCTCTCGCAGCATTTGGGAAAAATGGATTTTTACTTTTTTCGATTGCCTCTTTAAATATAGACCATGATATTTCATAAATATTATTTTCTATTTCCTGGCTATCCCAACCATCCGCTAAAATCTCTCTAAAAAGATTCCATTTTTGAGACTTTGACCTATACTGAATAGAATTTCCCAATATCAAATCTTCTTTCGCACCAAATTTATTATAATAATCCCCCTTTGTATCAAATATTATCATTACATCATTTTGAGTCATCTTGCTTTTGAGTTGATCTAATATAAGATAAAACGCATTGGTCTTACCACTACCCGTACCACCCGATAACAATATATGTTTACTCATAATATCATTATCTATGTTTAAATATTTTCTCGAATTATTACAATATCCTGGTAATGATATATAATTTAAACCACCACATACATTGTTTTCACCCAAAATCGAGCCAAACACCGGCTTTCTATTGACATTCATCCTGACTTTCTCTCTCCTCATTTACAAACTTTTCAAAATAAATGGTATTTAAAACAGAAAATATTTTTTTTAAATTATCTATTTCATCAATTTCTAACTTTTTTTCATTTTTGCTTATTTCTCTTTTATTTTTTCTTATTTTGTTATATGAAATGTTATTATCCCCCAAATACGCCATAACATTTGTTAACAAATAAAGCTCTCTTTCATTAGAAATAATTCTGTCCTTTCTATGCTTAGTTAAATATTCATTAATATCATCATACTGAAACACTGTTAATCTATTTAAATATCTTTTTATAAATCTCTCCAACATATACCATTCATCTTCATTAAATTCATATATTATCATTATCTTATCCTAACATATATTATATTTTGCGTTGGATTTACATTAACAGATACTTCTCCATCCATTATTTCTGCATTCATAGCCTCCAATGTACACTCCAGCACAATTTTCTGAATTAAATTTGTATCCAAATTCTGTGGCAGTTTAAGTACAAAATCATAACATTTTTCTCTTATTCTTTCATATATCTTTTGACCTAATTCAGCTCTTGACGACACAACATATTTGTCCTGATTATATATAAAAAATTTATTATTATTTGCATTAGGAATTATACTTCTGTTCCAATAATGATCCATCGAGATCAAAGTATCATCAATTAAAAAATAATCGTATCTTATATAATCGTGCATTGACAAGGTTGCATCATATGTAACATCAACATGATAAAAATCATTATCAATCTTAACTAAATTCCATGCATGCTCTTCTGAATCGGAAAGTGTATGTACAAACCCTTTTCCATATATTAAGTAATTTTCAATTCCCAGCTCATCCAAAATTAATTTGTAAAGTTTTGAAAAACCATCACAAACACATTTTCTCTTCAATAGGGGACCAATAATTGTATGCACCTCATAATTGTTCTGCTTTTCATATTTAATGTTACGAATCAAAATATCGTGTAAATGTTTTGCTATACCATTTACACCTTTATCCTCTTTTAATCTTGATAAAATAATGCCTACTTGCTGTTGACATCTTTCTCGTAATTCCTCAGTCTGTTTTCTTGTGTATTTATATTTAGGAAATATATTGATTTTTTGCCCAGTTTCCTCCCACCTCCATTCATCAACGAAAAACAACCATGGAGTATCATCTATTAAACTACTCAATATACCATCAACATTAATATTTCCTATATAATGTCTATTTACTGTTATTTTTTCCTTATATCTACTTAATTCTTTTAGAATTCTTTCTTTTATCGAACTTATAATTAATTGTCTGTCATTCATATATAACAGCTTCGCTACCCCTTATATAACCTCGTTCAACTCTCCATTTTGATGGTTCCTTCTTATCAAAATTGATATCTAAGTACCCTGTGGTTTCAACTTTCTTTCCACCTAACTTCAAAATCACATTAAAGTCGATTAATGCAGTTCTTGAAAACCAATCCCATGTAACAAACTTATCTGTTATGGTAACACTCTCCACATTATCCTTTGTACAGATCAAATATTCATTTGTATCTTCCGAAATCTGGCTATACTCACCAACAATTAAGTTTTTTACTAGTTCTTCATCAACAGATTTTTCTATAGCACTTATTTTTATTCTGTGATTAATAAAAATACATATCACTAACAAAACAACTATTATAACTGATAAATTTCTTTTTACACTCCCGTTCATCCGTCCACTCTCCTAATCATTTCCCATTCCCAGATAATAATCAGTTTCGCCTGAATTACTATAAACTGAAATAGTATACGTTTGTCCTGCTGTTAATATAACTGTATGAACGTCATCATAAGTATCTTCATCATTTGACCTGAATGATGTTGACTGCCCTTCTTCATTTGATATCAAAACTCTAATCCCATCACTGCTACTTGTTACAGCCTTGAATTTTACTTTATACTCTCTGTTTCCATATGACGGATGATAATCACTTTTCAATGTAACAGTATACCTATCATTATCAGCAGCGTTATCCAATGAACCAGTAAAACTAATCTTAGTATATGGACTCCAAGCTTGAACAGTATCTGATATTCCGTATCCTAGTTCTGGTTGTGTATTTTTTCTCCATCTCGCACTGTCTGCAAAATAAAACAATAACACTGAAGCCACACATATAATGAGCACAACTATCTCTGCTCTCAATGTATTTTTTTTATTTTTCGATTGCTGACCACCATTGATACTTGCCGTGCGATTTGTCAATACTGCGACTTGTCTCGGTGCAGGCGCAATTCCTGGTATATTTTGTTGCTGAGACACAGCAGCTTGTATATTATTATTGAATTTTTTATCAATCTCACACCACGGACATGTATGTAATCCTTTCATATATTGATGAGTCGGATTAACCTTACACTGTTGCAAATTATTTATAAAATGTTCCAATGCATTATGCCATTCTCTCGCAGTTGGACGCTGCTTAGGATCAATTCTTCCATTTATAAAAGCCCGATCAAACAACCCTACTATTTCAGTTGGAAGAGTATTCTTATCCGCTACAGCTTTTGACATATGCACATACCCAGGCTTGAAACAATACATATCCTTTTCAACTGCTATACTTCCCACTCCTGGTGCTCTGGTTGAAATAGACTCATTACTATTTGCCACTATACCTCCAAATGGTGTAAATCCGTTCATTATCAGTCTAAAAATATGTATTGCTAATGCAAAATTATCTGTTTCCTTCGTAAATGTTTCTAATGGAGCATCTTCATATGTATATGATTTTCCTGTCTGTGGATTAGTCCCTTTACATTTCAATAATAATTCTGGTGCTACATATCCATCAAAGCAAACCTTACACCTATATGTTCTTCCAGTTTTCCTATCCTTGATATGATATGAACCAGTATCCCAAAATGCAACATGCCCTGTATTCATATCTACTCCTATATTGCACGGACTAAAATCTCCAAGGACAACCCCCGCTGTATGTAGCACCTCTATGGCTGCACAAATATTTTGCGCAATAATAAGTTTTTGCTTAAACGTCAATCCTTTGTATTCTTTAGGTGGATATTTGTAAACGGGTTGCAGTTCTCCTGAAACATCTATTTTAGGCATAATAAAACCAACAAAGTCTTTTACATTTGAGTATATAATATCCAGTGGCCAAGCTATCTGAAATAATACCGATTGATCCGGCGGATTAGCCACCATTACCTTCAGCTTTTCTTCCAGTTCTTTGGAACGTAATCCCTGATGGTAAACTTTTGCACATTTATCTGAGACCTTAACAATCTCATATATTTCACCTTCTCCACCACTACTGAATGGAGTAGAACCAAGCTCATATGTTTTTCCAGACAAACCAGTATATCTCATGACTATCCCCTCATCCTACAAAGTTTCTCATATTGCACTTATTATTGTTGTATCGCATCATCAAGTTTCATTATTTTTCCTCAAAGAAGTCCACTTTCTATTCTTACATCCAATCATCTGTATTTATATCTACATTTTTAATAGATACTGGGGTACTCTCCTGTACCCTTTGTTGCTGGGATGTAGTAATCCACATATTATTGAACTTTTTGTCAATTTCACACCATGGACATGTATGTAATCCTTTCATATATTGATGAGTCGGATTAACCTTACACTGTT
>OLYJ01000216.1_pt1 | contig 23480 bp, 28 predicted proteins | sample 1674121 | NCBI WGS metagenome assembly OLYJ01 (sample SAMEA103958146, study PRJEB25191) | human gut metagenome | reverse complement strand
CTGATTTTAGAGATTCACAAGTAGAAGATATGGGTTCATTAAGAAGCATAGGAGGAGATGCTGATTTTGGGCGTTCGCAAGTAAAAAGCTTAGGTTTATTGGAAAGCATAGGAGGATATGCTTACTTTGGAGGTTCACGAGTAGAAGATTTGGGTTCATTAAGAAGCATAGGAGGCGATGCTAATTTTGAGCGTTCACAAGTAAAAAGCTTAGGTTTATTGGAAAGCATAGGAGGCAATGCTTACATTACAGGCCAAAAAATAAAAAGTTTAGGTTTATTGGAAAGCATAGGAGGATATGCTTGCTTTGGAGGTTCACAAGTAGAAGATTTGGGTTCATTAAGAAGCATAGGAGGCAGTGCAAATTTTAAGTATTCACAAATAAAAAGATTAGGCTTATTAGAAAATATAGGAGGCGATGCTGATTTTAGAGGTTCACTAGTAGAAGATTTGGGCTCATTAAGAAGCATAGATAAAATAATTTATTTAGATGATTCGCAGATAGAAGTATTAAAACAATTAAATCAATTAAAGCAAGTAGGAAGTATAGTAGGTTCGGAAAAGTTAAGAGGAGAGTACAAAAAAACGATAAGAGAAAGATTTTTAAGTGGAAATGATATTGGGCAGGCAGGATTTGGAGTCGGCATAGAAGAATGCGACAGAGCCAATGAATTTCTTATGAAGATAATGGAAGAAATAGATAAAAAATGGATAACTATAGAAGATGATGGGGATTCTGAGTTTGAAGTGTTTGAAAATTTTTAAAAAGGTTACAACTGATAAATTAAATTTAAGAAAATGATTATTATTTTTTAATAAAAAGAAACAATATATTTTTATAGTGAGTATATATAAATATGACAATATGAAAGGGATGAATGCAAAGGTGGATAATAGACCAATTGGAATGTTTGATTCAGGAGTTGGAGGGTTAACAGTATTTAAAGAGGTAAAAAAGCAATTGCCAAATGAAAATATAGTTTATTTAGGAGATACAAAAAGGTTTCCATATGGTAGTAAATCTAAAGAGAGTATAATAGAATTGACAAAACAAGGAATAGAGTTTTTAATAGGGCAAAATGTAAAATTAATAGTAATTGCATGTGGAACTGCTACTAGTCAAGCATTAGAAGAAGTAAAAAAGATATATTCGATACCAATAATAGGAATAATAAATTCTACAGTGGAATATTTGGAACATAAATATAGAGATAAAGAACCACAAATAGGTGTTATAGCTACAAAAGGAACTATAAGAAGCAATGGATGGCAAAATAAAATTGAGTTATTAATGCCAAATGCAAAAATAAAAACAATGGGTTGCCCATTGCTAGCTCCAATGGCAGAAGAAGGATGGACTGATAATAAAATTGCTGAATTAACAGTAAAAGAGTATTTAAAAAACATTAAAAATGTCGATGCACTAATTTTAGGATGCACACATTATCCACTATTTCAAAAAATCATAAAAAGAGAAATGGGGAGAGGTGTTGAAATAATAAACACTGGCGAGAAAATAGCACAAAATCTAACTACATATTTGCAAGAAAATAATATTAATAGTGAAAATAAAGGGCAAGATATAATATATTTAACAGACACCGAATGTAATTTTATTCATGTGGCAGAAAAGCTTTTAGGTGATAAACATATAAGCGAAAAAGTACAGAAAGCAGATTATTTAAAAATTATAAGATAATAAGATGCATAAACTTTGATGAGAAGAATATATTTGTATTAACTTATGTTAGGAGGATATTTTTTATGTTTATTGTTCTTAACAAACAGAAAATATATTCATATTTAATTTCAATAGTTACAGTGTGCATGTTATTTGCATTTGCGAGTGGTATAAATGTAAATGAAAAGTCAATAATAACGTCGACAACAAGCAAGTTATTGCCTATATATAACGTAATTACAGATGAAAATAAGGTTGCTTTAACAATGAACTGTGCATGGAATGCGGATGATATAGATAGTATTTTAGGTACATTAGAAAAAAACAATGTAAAAATTACATTTTTTGTGGTTGGGGAGTGGGTAGATAAGTATCCAGAAGCGGTAAAGAAGATTCATGCAGCTGGGCATGAAATTGCTAACCATTCTAACAAGCATCCACATGTTAATAAGTTAAGTTTAGAAGAAAATATTAGTGAAATAAAACAGTGTAGCGAAAAGGTAAAAAATCTTACAGGAACTGAAACCGTACTGTATAGAGCTCCTTACGGAGAATACAATAATACAGTAATAAATGCGGCAAAAGAAGGAAATCATTTGGCAATACAGTGGAATTTAGACACATTAGATTATACAGGAATTGAAGGCCAGGATATGTGGCAAAGGCTACAAGATAAAATAAAAAGTGGCAGTATAATTTTAATGCACAATGGAACTAAACACACGGCAGATAGTTTAGAGATGTTAATTAAAAATATAAATAATAAAGGACTAAAAATAGTTAAAGTTTCTGACCTAATATATAAAGAAAATTATATTATTGATAATAATGGAGCACAAAAACTAGTTAATGTATAAATGTAAATTAATGTGAAATAATAGAGTATATATAAGCATTAAGGAGATTTTTAAATGTTCTTTATTGGAATTATAAGTGAAGAGAAAAATGAGAAATATATAAAAGAGATGCTGAAACATAATATAAACAACAGTAATGTTATATTTATCAATGAAAAAAATATAGATAACATTAAAAATGTCAAATTTAAAATTATAGTTCTAAATAAAGAATTAATTAATAAAAATTTAGAAAGTATATTATTAAATGCAGAATATTTAATACTTAATTCAGATATTAATGTTAAATTAGTGGAAAACCTGAATTTAAAAGTAATAACATATGGGTTTAATTCAAAAGCGACAGTAACAGCTTCAAGCATTACAGAAGAAGAAATGCTTGTATGCATACAACGAAATATTGTAGATATGTATAACAATAAATTTGAACCGCAGGAAATTAATATAGAAAAAAATGAATTATTAGATATATATGATAACATGTATATAATGTGTATTAAAATTCTATATGGAAAATATTGAAAAAAATGTAATTTTATGTAGACAAATTCAAAAAAACGTAGTATAATAATAAATGTGAGAGATATTTTTTAATATCATAACAAATAAGGGGAGGAAACCAAATTGAGTACAAATTATGAAGAAAATAACCGCTTAACATTAGTGGGAAAAGTAACAAGTGATAAAGTATTTAGTCATGAAATATATGGAGAAAAATTTTACATATTTAATTTAAGTGTACCACGTTTAAGTGGTAGCGAAGACATTATACCAATAACAATATCAGAAAGACTATTGACAAATGCTGAACTAAAGATTAATGATAAAATCTCTATTGATGGACAATTTAGATCATATAATAGTTATCAAAATGAAAAGAGTAGATTAATACTTACAGTTTTTGCAAAAGATGTTCAATTTTTACCAAATCAAGAAGAAGAGATAACAGTTGGAAAAGATATTATATCTAACGAAGTTGTATTAGATGGATATTTATGCAAAAAACCAATATATAGAAAAACACCTTTTGGCAGAGAAATTTCGGATATATTATTAGCAGTAAATAGAGCATATAACAAATCAGATTATATACCATGTATAGCATGGGGAAGAACAGCAAGATTTTGTGAAAATCTAGAAGTTGGTACAGAATTAAGAGTAACTGGTAGAGTACAATCAAGAGAATATGAGAAAAAATATGAAGACGGAACTGTAGAAAAGAGAATAGCATATGAAGTTTCAGTATCAAATCTAGAAATACATAATAAAGAAAACAATGATGGAGAAGTAGAAGAAACAAACCAAGAAGCAATATAGAAAAAAAGCACCACAACGGTGCTTTTTAAATTTTTTTCTTTTCCTCTGGGATAACTATTTCTTCAGTTATTTTAGGCTTTGGTTTCTCGATTTCAATATAATCAGTAACAGGGGAGATGTTTAAATCACCATTGCCATTCACAATTTCTATATTTTTTTCATCATTCATTGTAACCACCACCATTAACAATATTTAAGCTTATAATAGCATAATAAAGCAAACAATGTCAATCTAAAGTAGACAGGTTTTATTTTATTTTTGAAGTTTGTCTATAATTTTTTTGTAAACATTTTCTAAAACCCATTTTTCATTTACAACAGTTTCTATATCATTTATATCAATCCATTTAACTCCACTATTTTCATCAGCTTTAATTTTTAGTAATTCATTTTCATCAACTTCTAAAAGATATGTTAAATTTAAATGCACATGAGAAGGCACATAATTGCCTCTTTTTACATGTCCATTAACACATATAATTTCTAAAGAAAATATATCATTCTTTAGAATTTTTACATTCTCAACACCAGTTTCTTCTTTTAATTCGCGTACAGCTGTTTTTAACAAATCAGATTCTCCATCAGCATGTCCACCAGTCCATGCCCATGACTTGTATATATTGTGATATATCATTAACACTTTTGTTCTATTTTTGTTCACAGCCCAAGAAGAAGCAGTGAAGTGACCAAATTCATTTTTTCGTGTTAAAACATCATCAAATTTATTTATATATTGCAACATTACATGTTTATCATTAGTCTCTTGCTCATTATAAGGTATATATTGTTCTATTTGTTCTTTTAAATTCAAAATATCATTTCTCATGTTATTACCTCACTTTCGATTTTCAAAATTTCCTATGTTTTTTATATTTTTACACTCTTTTTTACCATATTATAAATCCACCTTTACATTTTTTTCTTTTTATTTCGTTTGTGTTTATTGTAACATAAACCATAAAAAATTTATATAAATCAGACACAACTTTTTCAAGTTTTGTTAGAAATCTGATAGAAAAACTAATCGTATTTTTAATCAGATGTTATTCTTATAAAATCCTCTGCTTCTCTATACTTTATTGTTATAATTATTATTGTTATAGTTTGGTCGTAAATTTTCCGTGTCCTGAGTCGTACTTTTTACGATTCTGGACTCGTAATTTTTACGAATCAGTTTTATTAAGTCTTCATCTGAAGTGAACCCAAATTGTTAGACAAAAAAGTTTAACAAGGAGGGTTCATTTTTTATGAGTAAATATTCAAATGAATTAAAATTAGAAATCGTAAAATATTGCATTGAGGAATTTCATAGCAAATATGATGCTGCTAAAAAATTCAATATTCCAAGTCCAACACCAATAGATAATTGGATTAGAAAGTACAAAGAACATGGTGTTGAAGGACTTATTAAGCAGAATAAATCTTCATACAGTGGAGAATTTAAACAAAGTGTGATAGAATATATGCATAACAACCATTTATCAGCTACAGAAACAGCTATACATTTTAGATTAGGATCAGTTGATCGAGTATTGAAATGGGAACGTATATATTATGAGGAAGGACCACAAGGACTCTATATAGAGCGACGTGGAAGAAATAAAAATATGAGTTCTAAACCAAAAAAGAAAAAAATATCTAATGAAAATGAAGAAGATTTAATTGAAGAAGTACAACGACTTAGAATGGAGAATGAATACTTAAAAAAATTAAATGCCTTAGTTCAGGAAAGAATCAAGCGAGAGAACAAGAAAAAGTAATTGTTGTCAATGAATTAAGGCATAAATATAGCTTGAGAGAATTATTAAAATTAGCTGAAATGCCAAGAAGTACATTTTATTATCATTTAAAGAATATGCAAAAAGAAGATAAATATAAAGTAGAAAAGGATGAAATACTATCAATATTTCATGAAAATAAAGGACGTTATGGTTATAGAAGAATAACATTAGAAATGAGAAATCGTGGCTATATAATAAACCATAAAACTGTTGCAAGACTAATGAAAATAATGGGATTACAAAGTATTCAAAGACCCAAAAGAAGATATAATTCATATCAAGGAACAATAGGAATAATAGCAGATAATCTATTAAAAAGAGATTTCAAGGCTAATAAACCAAATGAAAAATGGGCTACAGATGTAACCGAATTTAAAGTTAATAATGATAAACTTTATCTATCTCCAATAGTAAATTTATTTAATGGCGAAGTAATAAGCTTTAATTTATCTAGACATCCAGCCTTTAATCAAGTAGTAGATATGTTAGAAAAAGCATTTATGAAAATACCCAATAATACTAATTTAATATTACATTCTGATCAGGGATGGCAATATCAAATGAAGCAATATCAATATCTTTTAGAGCAAAAAGGTATTAGGCAAAGTATGTCTAGAAAGGGTAATTGTTTAGATAATGCTTGTGCAGAAAACTTTTTTGGAATATTAAAATCAGAACTTTATTATATAAAAGAAAAAGAATATAAAAATATAGAAGAATTAGAAAAAGATATAATTGAATATATAGAATATTATAATAACAGAAGAATTAAGAGCAAACTAAAAGGAATGTCCCCTGTTCAATACAGAAAACATTCCCTGTTAGTAGCCTAATTTATACTGTCCAACTTTTTGGGTTCAGTACAATCATGGTCTATTTTTCTAACATATATTAGATTTGGTTTGTTAGCTCCTTGTCTTTTTTCGTGTATTAGTTTGCAATCTTTTAGTTGTTTAAAAGCCTTTGTAACAGTTTTGTCAGATAAATCTAATCTTTCTTGTACTTCTTTTCTAGTAAATATAAGAAAAACATTACCATTTTCATCAATCCAGTTATTTTTAGCTGATAAGGTTAACCTATTTAATAGAAATCCATAGAGAATTTTACTATCTGAATTTAATTTATCTCTATAATTTTTGTTAAAGAATAATTCCATAGGTATTTGATAATATAAATGCTCAAAACATTCGTGAGCTTTGTATGGTATAAATTCAATTTACTATTACTAATTTAACATAATTTTTTATGCTTGGCAAGGGAAACTATTGGATATTTTTATTTTTTATTGCCCAAAAAACTATTAATATGATAGAATTACCAAGGTAATATTTTGGCTACAAGGAGAGGATGGGGCTTGTGAAAATATTAACATGGAATGTAAATGGATATAAATCTGCATATGAAAAAGGAGATTTTAAAAAAATCTTGAATTCAGATTATGATATAATATGTTTGCAAGGAGAATAGATTATTTCTTTGTTAGTAAGTCTATGCAAGAGAACATAAAAAAAGTTAAAATATACAAAGATATATATGGTTCTGATCATGTTCCAATGGAAATTAATATAAAGGAGACAAAAAGATGAGTAACGATATTGAAATAGAAATCAAAATAAAAATAAACGAAGAGAAATTTAAAGAATTAAAAAAATTCTTTAATTCAAATGCTACATTTGTAAAGGAAGTTGAACAAAAAGATGAATATTTTACAAGCAAATTTGAGGATTTTACAAAGGAAAAATATCCCTACAAGTGGCTAAGCATAAGAGAACGTGGAGAAAAGAAAATATTAAATTATAAACATTTTTATCCTGAAAAAGAAGAGATACATTTATATTGCGATGAATATGAAGTAAATATTGATGACATAGATAGAATGAAGAAGATATTTAATGAATTGAATATAATTTCGTTTGCTTTGATACATAAAAATAGAAATATATACATGTACAAAAATGATAAGTATGAAATAGCATTGGATAAGGTAGAGAATTTAGGATATTTCATTGAAATAGAAGTTAAAAAAATAGAGCTGGATATTGAGGAAGAAAGAAAGCTACTTGATGATGAAGCAAAAAAATTAAACCTTAACCTTGATGATGTCGATCAAAGAGGATATCCATTTTACTTCATAAGGAATCAAGATTGATTCTTTATGAAATATTTTTCTATAAATTTTTTAGCTGGAAAAGAGATAAAATTGATATAAGCTAGTTGCGGGCCTATAGAAAATTTTGTGTAAATCGGATTTTCTTCCGATTGATAACTTAAAAAAATTAAATATTTTATTATTAACATTATTTTAATAATATTTTTCTAAAAAATCAATACTTTAGAAAAAGTTGTGTAAGTTTAATAGGGCTTAAGAAAAATCCTTCTTAAGCCTATTATTTTTAGGCTTTATTTTATATTCTGCCTTCATACATAATTCTAAATTGAGATAAGCATAAATCCCATTTATCAACCATTCTTGACCATTTTTCTCTGCTTTTAATGTTGATAGATATAACACTTTTTTCTGTTGCTACAGTTCTTTCTGGATAATATCCATTTCGATAATTATTATTATCTGTTCTTTCGTTTTTGGAATAACCAATTTTTGCTTCCATTTCAGCATCCAACAATTGTTGAAAAGCAGGGGCAAAGAAATCTTTCCAGGCTGTGTACATATCATTCATAGATTTAATATTTTTTGGATCATTCATTCTAAAAAATTCCTCTACTATTTCATTTCTTTCTTTTTCTACTTTTTTACCCATAGAAAAATCCCTCCTTGATATTTTATATTTTATCACGGAAGGATTTATTTACACAACTTTTTCTATACTCTCTTTTTTGATTTTGCTATTTTTTACAATATGATTGACTTAATTTTTTCATTTCTTGCTTAAATTCTTCAATTTGACTATCATCATAACTATCTCTTAATTCAATAGCTTTTTGTGACCATTCTTTAAATTGTTTTTCTTTAAATTCTTTAGGATGAGCATAATGTCTACCATATATTTTTTTATATTCTTTCTTATATTCCTTTAAAATAACACTATCCTCAACTTTTTCTTTATACTTATTTGTAGCACCAATTTCTTTGCAAGTTTTACCAGTATCTAAATAATGGGTATTGCAATATTTCTGGTCATTTCTACCTTTTTGATTTGAATTATTACTGCTAGTAATAGGAATAAATAGTCTTCCACAATTTTCACATTTGTTTATAACAAAGTTATTTTGAATGACTTTAAACAACTCAAATCTAATTTGTTCTTCTGAAATTTCCAATTCATATACTTCTTCTGCAACAATATTTTTTTCTTTCATAATTTCTACAATCTTTTCTACATCTAAATTTCTTTCTTCTCTTGATAATTCTGTATCACATATATATTTTGTTTTAAATTTACTATCAAGGAAGATGGCGTGTGCTGGTTTGGTATTAAGATAATGTATGTCAAAAACTCTTTTAGTTTCGTATAAAAATAATTTTTCTGGAACACTTAAATTTCTAACAAGAGAATTATTAGAATATTTGCTTATCAATTCCAATCTTTCTTTTAAATCGGTTTTTTTATCCATAAGTTTTTCTATTAGTAAATCTCGTATAGTTTCAAAGAATTTTATATATTCTTTATGTTTTTTAGATGATATTTTATCTATTTTTTCTACCCATTTTAAAATTAAAATTTGAGTAGTATATTCATCTTCCTCAAATTCTTCAAATATTTCATTAGGATAATATTTTGAATTATCAATAGGAACTCCTATTTGTGATTTATATAATAGATCAGTTCTAAATGTTTTAGTATTATATGTTTTTAAAATTATATCTATTAATACTTGTGTATAGAAGTGAGTATATGGAGAAAAATTCAAACAAGCTCTAACTATTTGAAACATTTTAAAAAAACAATCCATATTTTTATCTTCAGAATCAGTTTCTTTAGCATAACATACAAGTTCTATTAATTGTGTATACATAGATTTTAATTTATCAAAATCTTCATGATTCATAATAGCAAATTCATATAATTTATCTCCAATGTTATATTCATAATTTCCTAAAGCACCAAAATATTCTCCGAGTATTTTTTATTATTATTAAGTGTGAAATTAGTTATCATATCAATGTTTCCTCCATTTACAGAATAGAATATAGTTATTTCAATTTTTAAGTTATCTATAGACTTGCTAAAATCTATTCACAACATTATTTTAGCTTCTTATAATCAACTTATCAAGATAGAAAATAACATTTTAAAATAATTATTTTCTATCAACAGTACATTGAAAATTGAATAGCAAACTATAAGTACATATAATGATACTTCTGTCTGGCTAACGTGATGTAAAGGGGCAGTTCTGCATGGCAGGAATGAGGGCAAATCTCATATAGGTATTTATTTACCACTTATGGTTTTAGTAATAAGGACAAGAAATATAGCAATATAATTTAAAGATGGAAAGGTAGGTGAATATTCTGGAAAAAAAGGAGATAAAGACTAATAAAAAAACTAAGGATAAATTGCCATTTGCAGTATTTGTATGTCCGAAATCTAATAACGATGAAACTGAAGATTATAAACAGGTATTCACCGATATTATTTCTGATAGAATAAAAGAAAAATACAGATAAAAAATAAGAACAAAATTTCGCAAAAAGTATTGCGAAATAATTAAAGATATGATATAAAATATAAGGTAGTTGCAATAAGAATTTAGAAAATGAACTTGCAAGAATTTGTTGCAAGTTCGAAACGAAAGAAAAAGATAAATTAAATATATTATAAATTTTAAATGATTGAAAGAAAGGAGTGTCAATATGGGAAGTGATTTAGTAAATAAAACGGAAAAAGATTTCGAGAGTATTAAGCATATAGATGAAAATGGAGTCGAATTTTGGTATGCAAGAGAACTGATGATAGTATTAGAATATAAACAGTGGAGACGATTCGAACAAGTAATCGAAAGAGCAAAGGAAGCTTGCAAAAATAGCAATATCAGCATTGATGACCATTTTGCCGACGTTGGCAAAATCGTGAGAGCAGGAGCTACCAATAAAGATATAGGAGATATAAAATTAACTAGATATGCTTGCTATCTTATAGCACAAAATGGAGATAGTAGAAAAAAAGCAATAGCACTTGCTCAAACATATTTTGCAGTTCAAACTAGAAAACAAGAAATAACAAGACAAGAATACGAACAATTAAGTGAAGATGAAAAGAGACTATACACAAGACAAAATGTAAAAGATAAAAATAAATATTTATTTGATACTGCAAAATCAACTGGTGTTAAAAACTACGGGAAATTTAATAATTATGGATATAGAGGATTATATAATGGAGAAACAGCAAAAGACATAGCTAACCGCAAAGGAATATCAGATAAAGAAGATATACTTGATTATATGAGTAGTACAGAATTGGCAGCAAATTTATTTAGAATAACCCAAACAGACGAGGTTTTAAAAAACAAAAATATCAACAATGAAGATGATGCTTGTATAACACATCATAAAGTTGGACAAGCTGTTAGACAAACAATTAAGAAAATAGGTGGAACGATGCCAGAAGATTTACCAACTCCAACTAAAAGTGCAAAACAAATTGAGAAAGAAAAAAATAAAGAGATAGCTTTTAAAGACAATAAAAAATTAAAAAAATGAATTGAACAAACAAGAAAAAATTGTGAGTTAAAAATCAGTTGGTAATAAATTGTTACCAACTGATTTTTAGTAAGATTGTAAAAATGGAGAATTAGATAAAAAGCACCGTCGGAAAAACCGACATTGCAAATTATGATATGTTTATAGAACAAATACAAGTTAGTGAAGATGATGAATTTTATAAAATGGTATACAGTATCGACCGAATTGAACTGGTAATAATTTGTTATCAATTGAAAAAGTTCTAAAATTTTTAGGAGAGCCTTGAGATTTTAGAACTTTTAACGTATAATAGCAACAATAAAATATATTAAAAACAAAATATTATTGATACATTTTGCGACACATATATAGTTGGAGGTTAAGCTATGCAAAAATCTAATGCAGAAAAAAGAGCTGTAATTTATTGTAGAGAGAGTAGAGATGACTATGGAGAAAACTATGAAAGAATCGAAACGCAAAGAGATTTATTAGTAAAATATTGTAAAAGTCATGGATATACAAATATTGTTGATATTATAATGGATGATGACAAAAGTGGAACAGATTTCAGTAGATTTGATGATATTAGAGAGAGGGCAAAGAATAAAGAAATTGATGTTATTGTATTCAAAAACTCTGCAAGACTTGGAAGAAATCAAAGAGAAGCATTAGAATTTGTAGAATACTTAGAAGAACAAGGTGTAGAGATAATATTTGAAGATGAACAATACAATGAGGAAATGTTTGGATTATATGCTTGGTTTAATGAAAGAAGAGCAAGAGATGACAGTAAAAATATAAGAAGGAATTTAAGACACAAAATAGAAGAGGGAGAATTACTAGTTAAAGCAATATATGGATACAACAAAGATGGAAAGACCTTGGTAATTAATGAAGAAACTGCCGCCACGGTACAAGAAATTTTTGAATTATACTCTAAAAGTTGGGGATATCAAAAAATTGCAACTTACTTAAATAAAAAAGGAATACCAACACCATCACAATCACGAGGCTTTACAAATGCAAAACAAACAGCAAACTGGAAAGCACAACATATAGTAAGGATTCTAGATGATAGAAGATATATAGGTGATTATGTAGGTGGATGTACTGAAAAATTAAGTTTTAAATCTAAAAAAACAAGAGTAAAGCCAGAAGAGGAATGGACTATAATAGAAAATCATCATGAACCTATTATTGATAAAAAACTATTTGAAAAAGTTCAAAAAATTAGAAAGAAAAGAAAAAAAGAAAGTGATAAAATAAATAATGGTTTTAAGTTTGTAGATGTAGAAAACAATTTATATTCAGGACTTTTATATTGTGGAAGATGTGGAACTCCAATGTATAAAAGAAAGGGAAATACTGGAACAAGAAAAAGACCAGATAGTTATTTATGCAAAAAGTATAGTAATGAAGGTGCAATAAAAGATATAAGACCAAATTATGGGTGTAAACCACACAGGATAAGAATAGAATATTTAGACAAAATTGTAAATGCATATATAGATAATTTAGTAAGTAATCCTGAATTTAAAAATTTTGTTATGGACAATGTGAAAGCAATTTCTACAAATAAAGCAACACTAGAAAAAGAGTTAAACAAATCTAAACAAACATTGGAAAAGCTAGAAAAACAATTTAAACAAGTATATGAAGATAAGCTAAATGATTTAATTCCAGAATTTATATATAAAGATAAAAAACAGGAATTAGAAAAGAAGATACAATATGAAAAAGAAAAATTGCAAGAAGCGGAAGGCAAATTCAATACACTAAACAAATTAGAAGATAAAGAAGATTTAATATTTAAAGCAATAAATGATATAAAGAAAAATGGGTTAACAAAAGAAGAATTATCAAGACTATTTGATAAAATAGTAGTATTTGATAAAAATGAAATAACAAAAGAAGAAAAAGACTTGTATACACTAAATGATATGATGTATAATGAACTATACGAAAACGGAGGGCTAGCATTTCATTTGAAATTTATGTACCCACAAACTATCACAAACAGGTGGATGTGATATTGGAACAAGACCTATAGATTTACATTTAGCGGCTTTTAAAAAATTGGGAGTAAATATTTCAGAAGATAGTGGATTTATTACATGTAAATGTGATAAAATAATAGGCACAAATATAGACTTAGATTTCCCAAGCGTTGGTGCAACCGAAAATATAATACTTGCAAGTGTTTACGCAGATGGTATAACTAAGATTTCTAATGCTGCTATGGAACCAGAAATAGTGGATTTAGCAAAATTTTTAAATAAAATGGGTGCTAAAATAGAAGGAGCAGGCACAAACATAATTAAAATAACAGGTGTAGAAAAATTAAAGGATGTGTCATATTCCATAATGCCAGATAGAATAGAGGCAGGCACGCTATTATGTGCAGTTGCTATAACTGGTGGAAAAGTTAAACTAAATAAAGTAATTCCAGAACATATAAATCAAATTTTAAACAAACTAGAACAAACAGGTTGCGAAATAAAGATAGAGAATAAATGTGTTTGTTTAAAGGCACCTAAAAAAATCAAAGCTGTTGATATAAAAACAATGCCATATCCGGGTTTTCCGACAGATATGCAATCTGTTTTTGCAAGTATACTAACAATTGCAAAGGGAAATTCTGTTATAGTGGAAAATATATTTGAAAATAGATACAAATATGTAAGTGAGTTAAAACGAATGGGGGCCAAGATAACAGTAGAAGGAAGAATTGCTGTAATAAAGGGATGCAAAAAATTATCAGGAGCTACTGTAGAAAGCACAGATTTAAGAGGTGGAGCAGCATTAGTTGTAGCAGGTCTAGTTGCAAAAGGAACGACAACAGTTAATAAAATAGGATATATTTTAAGAGGATATGAAGGCTTGGATAAAAAATTGAACAAGTTAGGTGCAAAAATAACAATAAAAGAAGAAAAGGAATAGAGAGGAAGGAAAGGGCAAATGACAAAGAAATCAAAAGAAGACATACATTATAAAAAAAATAAAGCCAACAAAAAAACAAAGTCAAATAATGTAAGTGCTAGAAATAAAAACGACGAATTATTTGACTTTGATAAAGAAATTGTTATAGGTATGCCCAGAATTTCAGATGATAAGGAGAAAAACAAAAAAAATAAAAAAACAAGTGTGAACACTAACAAAAATAAGCAAAACGCCAAGAAGAAGATTACTAAACAACAACAAATAGCAATAAAAAAGAAAAAAGCGATTTTGAAGATAGTAAAAGTATTAACTCTAATTATAGTAATTATAGGAGTAAGCATATATGTTGCCTTGTCTCCATTATTTAATATCAAAGAGATAAATGTTACAGGAAACAGCAAACTAAGTAAAGAGGAAATAATAAGCTTATCTGAATTGAAAACAGATGAAAATACTTTTAAAGTATCAAAGAAGAATATAAAAAATAAAGTAAAGGCAAATGCATATATAGAAAATGTAAAAATAAGAAGGAAATTGCCAGATAAAGTAGAAATTATAGTAGTAGAAAGAGTAGCGACTTATATGATACCATTTGCCAATAGCTACATATATATAAATAACCAAGGATACATGTTAGAAATAACAAGCCAAAAAGCAGAGATGCCTGCTATAGTAGGCATTTCTACACCAGAGGAAGAACTACATGAAGGGCAAAGGCTAATAAGTGAGGATTTGGTAAAATTAGGAGAAGTGTTACAAATAATGGAATCAGCAAATGCAAACGAGCTAGTAGACTTAATAACCAAAATTGATATTTCAAATAGACAAGATTATATACTTACTTTGGAAAAAGAAAAAAAAGCTATACATTTGGGGGATGTTTCAAATTTAAGTACTAAAATGGCATATGTGAAAAAGATATTAAACGATGAAAAAGGAGTAGAAGGCGAAATCCTTGTAAACACGGATTTGACCAATAAAGGTGCAGTGTTTAGAGAAAAAGTATAAAAATGGATGGGAGAGAGAATGAATAAAAAACAAATATCAATTACATTAGGAATAATGTGTTTTATATTGACAATGTCAATAATAGTTCAAATAAAAACAATGAACAACGCTAGCGCAACAGTTGGACAAACACTAACAGAAAATGGATTAAGAGATGAAGTGCTAAAATGGAAAGAAAAATATGATAGTGTATATTCGCAATTAGGACAAGCAGAAAATAGACTAGAAAAAGTAAGAAACATAGCTACACAAGACAGCAGTACATCTAGTGCCAAACAGGAAGAATTAAAAAATAACAATATATTATTAGGACTAACAGATGTAACTGGACCAGGAATGGAAATAATTTTAAAAGATAATACTAACATTTCTTCTGAACTATTAAGTACACAGATATTAGATATGAGCAAATTAGTAGTACATAATACGGATTTAACAGCAATTGTAAACATGTTAAGGCATGCAAATGCAGAAGCAATTTCTATAAATGGACAAAGGATAATTGCAACATCTGCAATTACATGTGAAGGTAGTGTTATTAAAATAAATGGAGAAAAAATAACATCACCGTTTACAATTAAAGCAATAGGTCCTACAGATTTATTTTATGGTTCATTAATGATGCCTGGTGGATACATATATTATATGGAAGAAGACGGAATAATAGTAGAAAAAAAGAGAATGGAAAGTGTTACAATAGAAAAATATAATGGAGTTATAAATCCAAAATATATTAAATCTAAGAGGTGATATATTTGAAGAAAATAAATAAAGAGCAACTTGTAATGGGCATAATAATTGGGTTGGTGTGTATAGTTCTAATTTGTGTTATGTTTGTACAATTTAAAACAGTTGAAGAAACAGATATAACAGCTATAGAAAACATGAAAGAAGATGAACTAAGAACGACATTATCAGAATGGAAAACAAAATATGAAGAAACATATGAAAAATATGAAGAAACTATAGCAACAATAGATGAATATAATAAAAAAATAGAAAGCAGTGAAGAAGCATCTGAACTATTAGACAAAGAATTAGAAAATTCAAATTTAATAGTTGGAAATACAGACATATATGGTGAAGGAATTATAGTTACTTTAACAGATAATAATAATCAAGTAATAGTTGCAGAGGATCTATTAGAACTAATAAATGAATTAAGATATGCTGGTGCAGAAGCAATTTCAATAAATGATGTACGCATAATTAATACTACAGATATTGTAGAAGTAGGTAATACACTTATAATGGTAGGAGGCCAGAGACTATCTTCTCCATATGTGGTAAAAGCGATAGGAAACCAAGCGTATTTATCAAGTATATTAAGCCTAAAAAATAGTGGATTTATAGATAAATATAACAATAGTGGTAAAACAGTTACTTTAGTAGCGAACAAAAAAGTAGAAATTTTAAAATATAATGGTGAGACAGAAATAAAATATATCAAAAAATAATATTTTCCTAAAGTGGAGGGAGAAAACATGATTTTAATAGCAATAATAATAGGTTGTGTTATAGGTGCAATAATAGGTATTTTTATGCCAATAATTCCATATACATATTCAGGATATTTAGCAATAGCAATAATAGCTGCACTAGATTCTGTCTTTGGTGGAATTGTAGCAACATTAAACAAAAACTTTGACCTAAAAATATTTGTATCAGGCTTTTTTGGCAATGCCATACTTTCTATTTTATTAACGTATTTAGGACAAAAATTAAATGTAGATATTTATTTAGCAGCAATTGTTGTTTTTGTTGGAAGAATGTTTAATAACCTTTCTATGACTAGAAGGTATTATATAGAAAAATTCATGAAAAATAGACAAGAAAAGGCTAAAAAAATTTAATAGAAATACATTGCAATTTTATTACGAGAATATTACAAAAATATTACAAATTCTATTGACTTTTGCAGAAAAATGTAATATTCTAAAGACGATATTTAAAACAAATTGGAGGGTTAACTTTGGCAATAGGAGATATAATTGTAGGTATGGACATTGGAACCTCAAAAGTAAGCATAGTTATTGGGGAGGTTAATAATTTTAATCAAATAGAAGTTATATATACAGACAGCCAAAAATGCAGAGGTATAAAAAAAGGAAAAATAATTGATGAAGATGAAATTGTTCTTGCAGTTACAAAATTAATAAAAAATGCAGAAATTGATGCCAACTTAACAATTAATTCGACATACATAACAATTCCAGGGAAATATGTAACAATTGTCCAAAATAGTATATTAAAAGATGCAAAAGATAGATATGCTGGAATATCAATGAAGGATGTTTCGGCAAGTATAATGCAAGTTAGTGACATAGATATTCCAGAAGGAAAACAAATAATAGATATAGTTACAGACAGATTTATCCTAGAGAATGGCAGAATTGTACAAGACCCAGTAGGAAGCTTAAGTTCAAGCTTTACGTTAAAAGCTCAAATTATTTTAGCAGATAAAGAGTATATAAAAAAAATAACCAATATTCTAAAAAGAGCATATATAGAGATAGATGGGTTAGTACCAGTAACACTTGCAGAAAGATGTATAGCTCTAGATAGCAACGAATTAGGTGACAATATAATGCTGCTAGATATTGGAGCTGGAAATACAGACATAGGTGTGTTTGAAGGTTCGTCATTTGTTTATACAAATACCATACCTTTAGGAGGAGACAACATTACAAATGATATTGCTTTGGTTCTTGACATATCAGAAGAAGAAGCAGATAAATTAAAAAAACAATATGGCTTGGCGATGAAGTCTTTCATAGATAATGATAATGAAATTTTATTATCTACATGTAAAGATGAAAATAGAAAGATAATTAAAAGTTCTGAATTAATAGAAATTATAGAAGCCAGAATAGAAGAAATTTTTTCTTTAATTAATAAAGATATTACAATGCAAGGTATAAAACAAAGAATCAATAATGTAATACTTACAGGACAAGGAATTACAAATATAAACAAAAGTGATGTTGCTGGTAAAATTGCATTAAATATACCAGTTAAAATTTCAACAGGAAGACTAATAAGTACAGTAAGACCAGAATATAGAACTGCATATGCACTTGTAAGATATATTTCATCAAGGGCATTTGCAAAAAATGTTTCAAGCAGTATAGAAACAAAGTCAAATGAAAATATATTACATTCAATATTAGAAAGAATTAAGGAATTCTTTTATTCATAATAAATTTGTTGTTAATTTAAAAATAAAACAGAACATAAGAGGTCAGGAATAAGAGGTCATAGTAGAAGTCGGAAATCCGATATCAAATATAAGACATCTGAATTTCGACAACTAATATAAAGGAGGAAAATATAATGTTTATGGATGGAAATGATGATAGCGCAATGCTAGATGGGACAGCAACAATTAAAGTAATAGGTATAGGAGGGGCAGGAAATAACGCTGTAAACAGAATGGTTGATTCTGGAATAAAAGGAGTTGAATTTATAGCAGTTAATACAGATAGACAAGCTTTATTACTATCAAAAGCACCTTCCAAAATACAAATAGGTGAAAAAATAACAAGAGGATTAGGTGCAGGTGCTAACCCAGATATAGGAGCGCAAGCAGCAGAAGAAAGTAAAACAGAAATTGCAGAAGCATTACGCGGAGCAGACATGGTATTTGTTACAGCCGGAATGGGAGGAGGAACAGGTACAGGAGCAGCACCTATAGTTGCGGCATGTGCAAAGGAAATGGGAATTTTAACAATAGGTGTTGTTACAAAACCATTTACATTTGAAGGCAAAAAAAGATTATCACAAGCTGAAAGAGGAATAGAAAGCTTAAAGGGAAAAGTTGATACTTTAGTAGTAATTCCAAATGATAAATTATTACAAGTTATAGATAGAAAAACATCAATAGTTGAAGCGTTTAAAATGGCAGACGATGTATTAAGACAAGGTGTTCAAGGTATATCAGATTTAATAGCTATTCCAGGACTTGTAAATTTAGACTTTGCAGATATTAAAACAATAATGTTAAATACAGGTATGGCACACATGGGTATAGGCAGAGCATCTGGTGAAAACAGAGCAGAAGATGCAGCAAAACAAGCTGTACAAAGTCCAATGTTAGAAACATCAATAGAAGGAGCAAGAGGAGTTATTATAAATATAACAGGTGGAACAAACTTAGGATTACATGAAGTTAATACGGCAGCAGAATTAGTACAAAGAAGTGTAGATCCAGAGGCTAATATTATATTTGGAGCAGTTATAGATGAAAGTCTAGATGAAGATATAGTAATAACAGTAATTGCTACAGGATTTGAAAAAGAGCAGAATTCAATACCAAATATGCCACCAGTTGGAGACATTGTAGACAAAGCATGGGATAGGAAGTTAAACTCTATTCCAACACCTTCAGACAACAATAATTCTCAAAGTGATTTAGACATACCATCATTTCTAAGAAAAAATAAAAAATAAATAACGAAAATTAAAACAAAATGTAGATATTAAAAAAAATACATAAAACATAAAAAGAAATAGTCTTAAAAGGTAGATTATTTCTTTTTTTCTTGCTCACAAAACGACAGATTTTTAATCAGACTAGTTATATAATTTATTAGCAAAAACAAATAAGAGTGAGCGGTGAAAATATGACAGTATATATAGATATTATTTTATTAGAAAATCTATGCATGAATTATATTATTCTTTTTGCAACAGCATATATAATGAAATTAAAAATAAGTCATATAAGATTAGTTGCATCAAGCGGAATAGGTGCAATATATTCAATTATGTTATATATGCAAATATTACCAATATATTCTAATTTGATTATGAAGATAGTGTTATCAATAGCTATGGTTTACATAGCGTATATGCCAAGAAATATTAAAAATATAGTAAAGCAACTAATAATATTTTATTTAATATCTTTTATTTTTGGTGGTTGTGCATTTGCACTATTATATTTTATAAAACCGGAAAATATAATAATGAAAAATGGAGTTTATATAGGAACATACCCAATAAAAATAGCACTACTAGGAGGGATTGTGGGATTTGTTGTTACATATATAGCATTTAAAATTATAAAAAATAGAGCTTCTAAAAAAGATATTATATATCCGCTAGAAATTAAGATAAATGAGAAAAGTATAAGTATGAATGCTTTGCTAGATACAGGAAATATGTTAAAAGATCCAATAACTTTAATGCCTGTAATAGTAGTTGAAAAAGAAATGCTATATGATTTCTTACCAAAAGAGATATTAAATAACCTTGAAAAGATTATAGGGGGTGACACAAAGGAAGTAACAGAAAAAAATGTGGAGTATATGTCAAAATTTAGAATAATACCATATAACTCAATAGGAAGACAAAATGGACTAATGCTTGGATTTAAAGCAGATAAGGTAAAAATTATAATAGATGATGAGGAAAAAGAAGTTAATAATGCAATAATAGGAATTTTCAATGAGAGTTTTAATAGTAATACATATTCAGCACTTATTAGTTTAGAAATTTTATAAATAGAAGGGAATGATAGTAAGGTGAATCTTTTACAAATCTTAAAGGAAAGTATAAATACTATATATGTAAATTATATAGGGAATGATGAAATAGAAAAAATGCCAATATATTATATAGGGGGCAGTCAAACTTTGCCGCCACCACTTTCACAGGAAGAAGAAGAAACAGTATTAAATTCTTTGGCAAAAGGCGATGAACTGGCAAAAAAAACATTAGTAGAACGAAATTTAAGATTGGTTGTATACATAGCTAAAAAGTTTGAAAATACCGGAGTGGGGCTAGAGGATTTAATCTCAATAGGAACTATAGGATTAATGAAAGCAATAAATACATTTAATACAGATAAGAAAATAAAACTTGCAACATATGCTTCGAGATGTATAGAAAATGAAATACTAATGCATTTAAGAAGAAACAATAGAATTAAAAGCGAGATTTCAATAGATGAACCATTGAATCAAGACGGAGATGGAAATGAATTATTGTTATTGGATATTTTAGGAACAGACCCAGATGTAACTTCAAGAAGAATGGAAGACGAAGTGGACAGAAAACTATTAAAAGCATCTATGGAAAAGTTGAATAATAGAGAAAAAAATATAATGGAACTTAGATTTGGATTTGTAAGTGGAAATGAAAAGACCCAAAAAGAAGTAGCAGATATGTTGCGGAATATCACAAAGTTATATATCTAGATTAGAAAAGAAGATTATAAATAAAATGAAAAAAGAAATAATGAGTAAAACAGGGTAAAAATGGTATACATTATACTTCTTTTGGAAATAATGTAATTGATATTATTTCCAAAGGAGGTTTTTTAATTTGATAAATAAGGTTGAAATCTGTGGAGTAAATACTGCAAAATTACCAGTTTTATCAAATGAAGAAAAAGAAGCATTATTTATTGAAATAAAAAATGGAGATGAAAAAGCAAGAGAAAAATTTATACATGGTAATTTAAGATTGGTATTAAGTGTAATAAAAAGATTTTATGGAAGAGGAGAAAATGTAGATGATTTATTTCAAGTTGGATGTATTGGACTAATAAAAGCAATAGATAATTTCGATGTTACACTAAATGTACAATTCTCGACATATGCAGTTCCAATGATAGTTGGAGAAATAAGAAGATATTTAAGGGATAATAATTCCATAAGAGTAAGCAGGTCTATAAGAGATTTGGCATACAGAGTATTATCAGCCAAAGAAAAACTAACAAAGCAAAATGAAAAAGAACCTACAATAGAAGAAATAGAAAAAGAATTAAATGTACCAAAAGAAGATATAATAATTAGTATGGATGCAATACAAGAGCCAATATCATTACAAGAACCGGTATATGGAGACAACACAGATAATATATATGTAATGGATCAGATAAGCGATAAAAAAAATACAGATGAACACTGGGCAGACAGTTTAACAATTTCATCAGCAATACAAAAGCTTAATGATAAAGAAAAAATGATAATAAATAAAAGATTTTTTGAAGGAAGAACACAAATGGAAGTAGCAGACGAAATCGGCATATCACAAGCACAAGTATCAAGACTTGAAAAAAACGCAATAGATCACATAAAAAGAATATATAAACAGAACTAATACTATTAATAATAATACAAAAATAAAGAGTTGCTAAGATGTACTAGCAACTTTTCTATTGCATATTAATATATTGTAAATATATTTAAGTAAATAATAGGAAGGGAGAAACAACAAGTGGGTAATAAAGGATTAGATTTTAAGCATAAAGAAGTTATAAATATCAAAGATGGAAAAAGATTAGGATTTGTACAGGATGTGTGTGCAGATTTGGAAAGTGGAATGATAACATCAATAATAGTTCCAGGTAATAATAAGATATTGAATATGTTTTCGGGTTCAAATGAAATAGTAATAGAATGGAGCAATATAAAGTGTATAGGAGATGATGTTATATTGGTAGAAATATAAAAATTAAAAAAATCTGAAAAAACAAAAAAATCGACAAAAAAGTGTTGACATTACATCAGGGATATGGTATTATAATTTTAGTGCTTAAACAAATGAAAAACAAGTTATTAAATTAGTAAAAAAGCAAGACTTTTTTAAATAGACAGTACTTACTAATTTATTATTTTGCACTCAAATAAAAAAGTTAAAAAACTTTTAAAAAAGTGTTGACATTTTAAGCACAAAGTAGTAAAATAAAACACGTTACACCGAAAAGGGTAACAACGCAAAAAGAAGTACATTGAAAAGTAAACAATAAACCTTTGAGAAAAGAAACCAATAATAAAGATAGAAGCAAACTATCTATAAAAAAATGGTCAGCAAAATAAAGAGCTAAATAACTCAAAAAAGATATATGGGTAGCATAGAAATATGCGAAGAATATATACCATTAACAAGAGAGTTTGATCCTGGCTCAGGATAAACGCTGGCGGCGCACATAAGACATGCAAGTCGAACGGAAGTCGTTATAAAAGGAGAGAAGATTTGTCGGATTGAATTTTATAACAATGGCTTTAGTGGCGGACTGGTGAGTAACGCGTAAGGAACCTACCTATTAGAGGGGAACAACAATGAGAAATCATTGCTAATACCGCATATGCCATAACTACCGCATGGTAGAAGTGGGAAAGGAGTAATCCACTGATAGATGGCCTTGCGTCTGATTAGTTAGTTGGTGGGGTAACGGCCTACCAAGACGACGATCAGTAGCCGGACTGAGAGGTTGAACGGCCACATTGGGACTGAGATACG
>OLYJ01000214.1_pt1 | contig 23589 bp, 13 predicted proteins | sample 1674121 | NCBI WGS metagenome assembly OLYJ01 (sample SAMEA103958146, study PRJEB25191) | human gut metagenome | reverse complement strand
AGGCGGCGGAGTAGTTGAGGTAACTGTTACAGGTAAGAGAGAAGTATCTAAGGTTAAGATTGACCCTGAAGCAGTTGATCCAGAGGATGTAGAGATGCTTGAGGATTTAATCGTAGCAGCTACTAATGAAGCTTTAAGAAAATGCGAAGAAGAGTCACAGGCACAGATGGCTAAGATTACTGGAGGACTTGGAGGATTAGGCGGAGGCTTATTCTAATGGACATCTACAGTGGTCATATTAACAGATTAATTGAAGAATTGTCGAGATTACCAGGGGTTGGGGCGAAGAGCGCCCAGCGCCTGGCATTTCACATTATAAACATGCCTGAGTCTGAGGTTAAGAGCCTTGCAGACACAATGATTGATGCAAAGCAGCATATTCACTACTGTAAGGAGTGTTTTACACTTACAGATGAAGAACTGTGTCCGATATGCCGCGACCAGAAAAGAGACCATAAGACAATTATGGTAGTTGAACATACAAGAGATATGGCGGCATATGAAAAGACAGGAAAGTACGAGGGCGTATATCATGTTCTTCATGGAGCAATAAGCCCGATGCTTGGAATCGGACCGGCTGATATCAGGTTAAAGGAGCTTATGGTAAGGCTTCAGGGAGATGTTGACGAGGTTATTATCGCAACTAATTCCAATCTGGAGGGTGAGACAACAGCAATGTACATAAGCAAAATGATAAAGCCAACAGGAATTAAGGTGACAAGAATTGCAAGCGGAGTTCCTGTCGGCGGCGATCTTGAATATATCGATGAGGTTACACTTTTAAGAGCGCTGGACGGAAGAACCGAGCTTTAAATTTGGTGAAGAACCAAGCTTTAAGCTTAATGCCCTGGCGCACCGGGCGTTAAGACAATATGTGTAAAATGCGTGCGCAGAAATGAAGAATACTATGGCAGAGAATATGACAGGTGATATCATATCGGATCACCGTGAACGAATGCTTAATCTGAAGAAATATTATCCTTTCTTCAGACTGATAGACACATCATTTTCTAATTTCAAGGATGGCAAATACGAGATCCTTGATATGGGCTATATAGTTATGGCGGTTCTCCGTTTCTTTATAGAGGAGAATAATTTTAAGGAAAAGGATGTTACATATCCCGAATATCTCGATTTCTTAAGGCTGATACTTAAGAGAGATTTCGGGCTTGATTTGAATGAACAGGACAGCAAGGAGATTGCTGATTATATATTTGACAAGATAAAGAATGATGGCAGGCCATTTGAATTCTCGTATTTTGATCCGGTGGACAGGAAAAAGAGAGTATCAAGAATGAAGATAATCGAGAGTTCGATAAGAGACAATACCGTGTGGTATTCGATAAGCCCTGATGCTATTGAATTCTATCTTGATACCAAGGAAATCAAGGACGAGAGCAGGATAAGCGTATCCCAGCTTCTTCTTGAAAAAATGATTAATTCACAGAACTTCCGTGGCGGAGTTGAAGTGGTTGAAAGAATCAACGAAGAGGTCAACCGTCTTAAGTTAAAGAAGAATGAAGTGCTGACAATTCTGTCGGGCGATGTATTTGCAGGAATAGAGGCTTATGAGGAATTCGTCAAGACGGGAATGAAATGGTTTGATGATGAAGAAAAGCTTTTTAAGAAGAACCGTGACCTTATTGCAAAATCAATTGAGAAGCTTAATGCATCGGGCAGCACAGGCGAAGGCTATTACAGGACGATGAACGAAATATACAGTCTTGAGACTCAGCTTAAGCAGGCAATGAACAGGCATAGCGAGTTGTTAAAGGATTGTACAGAAATGCAGAAGATGACCGATGACGCAGTAAGACGCGCCAAGCTTGGCAGATTAAGAAGCCATATGGATTTCACATCGGCACTTTCAGATATGATTAAGAGGGACAATGCAGATATATTAGTCACAATGTTAAGTCCGCTTCTAAAGCCGAACATAAGAAAGACATTTGACCTGATAAGCATTGATGATGCGCTTATGGTGAAGCCTCCAAGATATGAGGAGAAAGAGCTTATAAGCAATGAAAGACCGGAAGATATTGAATTCGAAGATGAGATTGAAGAAAAGAGAATTAAGGATAATTATGTATTCCTTATGAAAAATCTCATTGTGTGTTTGAAAAAATCGGACATTATAACACTCGGTCAGTTTGCAGATGCAATGAAGAGGGCGTATGGTGAGCAGATTCTAAGAAATGCAGATTTCTTCTCTTTCTTTGTTAATCTGTGCCAGAAGGATGAGTACCAGCTTGGCGGTGATGCGGGAGAAGATACATTTCTTGATGCATACTTAGGGGAAGGCTTTAAAGATACGGAAAGCTTTACATTTGCAATAAGAAAAGGGCTTGGCGGGCAGGTTATATTGTCGGATAACTGTATGATGGCAGATGTTGAATTGGTACGAAAGGAAGCACATGGAGAATAGAAATCTAGATAAGGCGCTGGACATAGTTTCCAAGCTTATCACAGGGGAAAATGTGTCTGAGAGGGGCGAGAATGCAGCTCTTTATCAGGAATACAATAATAATGCAGAAGTGTATGACATCGTTCATATGTCACTTAAGAAACTTAATCTTAACATATATGAATATAACAATGGTCTGTATGTGAGTGCAGGTGATAATAACAGGGTGTTTGGATATTCCAACGAGGAATTAAGAAATGTACTTGGATTAAGAGTTAATAAAGAATTATATCTTGCGTATTTCATAATTTACAACATAATAACAGAGTTTTATTCAGATACAATGAGTTCAACTTATGCTGAGTTCATAAGACTTGAGGACATCATTAAAAATGTTGATAAGACAACAGGTGGTATTGTCGATAAGAGCGCAGGGCTTGTGCTTGATGAGGTTGAGGAGAACAGCTTTAAGCAGATAGCACTTACATGGGACGAGCTTCCGGTGACAACAGTAGAGGATCAGACAGGAGCGAGAGCAGCAAGAAATTCAAAGTCGGGTATGGTAAAGCTTGTGCTTAATTTCTGCGTTGCGCAGGAACTTTTAGTTGAGAGTCAGGACAGATATTATCCGACAGACAGATTCAGAAGTCTTATAGAGAATTATTTTGATGATTACAGAGGACGATTTGCCGAACTTATGAATGGAGGACGCGATGCCACAGATTAACAGAATCAGAGTTAATAATGTTAAATATAATTTCGGTACACAGGTGTACGACGATTTCGTGATGCGCTTCAACTGCCAGAATACTATATATGACCTTGCCAATGGCGGTGGTAAGAGTCTGCTTATGCTGCTTCTTATGCAGAATATGCTTCCTAACTGCACACTTGATGACAAGCAGCCTATTGAGAAGCTTTTCAGACAGGGAAGCGGTAATACATGTATTCATTCTTTGGTTGAGTGGAAGTTAGATCCATGTTATCAGAAGGATGGTTTCAGGTTCATGACAACTGGTTTCTGTGCAAGAAAGGGAAGAGGCACAGACGATGAGAATCAGGATGGACAGGAACAGACAGCTGCACCGACAGCAAGTGTTGAATACTTTAATTACTGCATATTCTACAGGGAGTTTGGCGATAACGATATTAAGAATCTTCCACTTGTAAGTAATGGAGAGAGAATTACATATAACGGACTTAAGGCTTATCTTCGTGACCTTGAGAAGGGCGGGTACAAATATGTTGTTAAGATATTTGACAGAAAAGGTGATTACCAGAGCTTCATAAGCAACTACGGAATATATGAGAGTGCATGGGAAATTGTGCGTGGAATTAACAAGACAGAGGGACATGTAAGAACATATTTCGAGTCAAATTATAAGACAAGCCGTAAGGTTGTTGAGGATCTGCTTATAGAGGAGATTATCCAGAAATCCTTTAATAACAAGTTGTCAGTTGATAATGATGAGGGCATGATGGCTCAGACTCTTATGGATATTAAGGACAAGTTAGTGGAGCTTTCAAAGAAACACTCACAGCTTGGAGCATATGACAGCCAGATTGCAGCTATCGACAGTTTTAAAGAATATCTGTCGACATATGAAGCATTTTACAACAGAAAAGAAGAAATAGAGAAGCAGCTATATGACCTGCTTCTTGTTGCTATGCGGGAAAGTGATAAGAAGGATAAGGAACTTAAGAGTCAGGATGACCTTATCACTAAGATGTATGATGAGCTTGCACACGAGAAGGAAGCTATAGCAGTTGCAGAGGTTATGTCTGAAAAGAATTCGATGGCAGGAGTTGAGAGCCTTGTTAATGAGACAAGAAAGGCACTTGAACTCAAGAACGCTGCAATTGAAGAGGCAAGAGGAAAGCTTTCTTTGATGGAGTCTGCGGGTGATTATAAAGATTATGCAGAATATGAGAAGTCCTATAAAGGACTTCAGATTGCGATAGATAACAGATTAAGAGAAGATACGGATATAACAGCAGAGTTAAAGATACTTGCTGCAGGTTACAGAAAATTCTATGAGACAGAGACCAGAAGACTTAAGGAAAAGCTTGATATAGCAGCTAACCGTGTTAAGGCTCTGGAAGTCAGATTATCAGAGGCTAAGGATAACCTTAGAAATGCTGACAAAGAGGCGGCAGGTCTTGGCAGTCTTTCGGATAATCTTGAGAATGAGATACAGGAATTACAGACACAGCTTGGAGTAGCTTTATCAGAGGCAGGAATTGTCGTATGTGAAAATGCGTCTGAAGAATATGATAAGTCATTCAGGGATAAAGAACTGTTAAAGAATGAAGAGACAAGAATGTCCGAAAAATTCAATGATGTGCAGCAGCAGTTAATGTCACTTAATGAGACAATATCTGCCAATAAAGCACTTATTGATATATTCACAGAGCAGTCAGAAAAGCTAGAAAAGGCTGATGAAGCTGGTAATGCAGATGCTGAGCGTATGGGCAAAATCCGTGAAATATATAGTGCAGATAATGACGAGGCAATGCTTTCGGTTATTCTTGAGACTTACCAGAAGATGCGCAGTGAATTTACAGAAGAGTGTAAGGCAGCACAGGAACTTGAGAACTTTATTGACAATGCAAGAAAGGGAACATATATCTGTAAGAGTCCTGAGAGAGACAGGCTTAAGGAATACCTTGAGAGCCAGTACGGTTCAGATGTTGTTGAGGGACATGAGTGGTTTGCAGCCCTGAATGCAGGACAGAAAAGAGATGTGTTAAAGAGAACACCTTTCATTGAGTACGCATTTATAATAAAGAACGATTTCGAGAGAATCAAAGCAGATGAGATGCTTAAGGATTTTGGCAAGGGTGCGGCTGCTTATCCTGTTATAAGCGAGCAGGTGCTTATTGATACTAAGTTAGAGATTAACAAAGACCTGATTGTATTCGCATTAAAGGATATGTCGTTCCTGCGTGATGAGGCAAAGCTTGAGACACAGATTAAGCTTGCACAGGAGGAGCTTGAGTCGCATAAGGCGCAGGCAGGAAAGCTGGCCGACAGAATGGAGCTTGTGTGGAATGATTATACATTTGCACTTGTATATAATGCTGCGTCTGGAAAGGTGGATGCGTCCGAGGCAGAAGCAATCAGATTAAAGATTGCTGACAGCGAGGCTGCAATTATTGAGGCTGAGAAGAAGAGAAGTGTGTTAAATGAGGTTAAAGAGCAGCTTTCAAGGAACCTCGCACAGACAAGAGATGATATAGAAGAGAAGGAAACAGCATGCAGCCTGCTCTCGCGTATTATGGAGATGAATACTTCTATAGATAAAAAGTATGAGCGCTTAAAGGGACTGAAGGCTGATGTGGACAGTGCAAGAAACCGCATATATGAGTGCGAGGAGGCAGCAGCTTCTGCTAATTCTGAGTATGATACCGCGAGAGATTTCGAGGACAGTACAAGAAAGGCATATGATGAAATCATTAAGTCATGGGAGGAGCAGTACGCACCTTATTATGATGAAAATGTTTCAATAGAAATCGATGACGATACATACCGTCTTGATAAGGATGAAATAGAGAGCAGATTCACCGGATTAAAGACAGCACTTTCACAGAAGAACAGTGACTTTGCAGATAAGCAGGCGCTGATGAACCATCTGTCTGCATCTATGAACAAATGTCGTGATGCAATAGAGTACAGAGGTTATACATTTGACGATATTAAGGCAAAGTATGAAGTCGGTGAGATTATGGCAGCAGGTTCACAGCAGTTAAGGAATGCCAAGGATGCTCTTAATAATCTTGTGAAGAGCAGTGATTCTGTAAGGGAAGAGCTTGAGTCACAGGAAGCACTTCTTAATAGACTTGAGGGAAGTATCGCACATGGTATTAACCAGATTGAGAATAATTATGGAAGCTTTAATGAATTCCCATGCGATGACCCGGATGAATTCATTACACAGCACAAGGTACTTATTAAGAAGTTAGAGGATAACACCAAGGTTCAGGAAAAGACACGCAGACAGATGTCTGATTCATTAAAAGACATTCTTGTATGCAGAAAAGACCTTGAAAGAATCGTGTCTGATGCGGGCATGCATGTTCCAGAAGAATTCCGTCCTGAGGATGCACAAGGAATTACAGCTAATCTTACAGAATATGAGGCTGTTCATAAAGAATATGCTTCAATTACCAGATTAGAGTATAAGAAGGTTGATGAATTTAATAAGAATAAATCTAAGCTTATTGACCTGCTTAACGGATTTAATGCAGTCGAGCTTGCTGATGAAGTAAGGATATCACTTAATGTTCCTGAAAATGTGGCTAAGACAAGAAGTATGATTGAATCGTTAAATGAGACGAACACATTTATACAGTTAGAAAAAGACCGCATTGCCAAGGGTATAGAGGATATGCAGATGATTAAGGATAACTTTGAAAATCGTTGTATCCAGACATGCAGTAATATTAAGACTGAGCTTGACCGTCTGCCACAGTTGTCTAATATCAATCTTGACGGAGAACAGATTGCAATAATCAGTTTGCAGATTCCTTATATAAAGGAAGAATTATATAAGGAAAAGATGTCTGAATATATTGATGAAACTGTTTTTATGGCGGAAAGTTTTAAAGAGCCTGCGGAAAGACTCAAGTATATAAGAAACAGACTGTCATGGAAGAGACTTTTCTCAGTTATTGTCACAGATATGAATTCAATCAGAATTAATCTGTATAAGAGAGAGAGAATCAAGGACCAGAGCCGTTATTTAAGATATGAGGAAGCGGTTGGCTCAACAGGACAGTCACAGGGTATATATATCCAGTTCCTTATTGCGATTATCAACTACATATCTAATATGAATTCTTCAGGTAATGAAGGTGTTGAGGGTAAGACAATATTTATCGATAACCCGTTTGGTGCGGCAAAGGATATATACATATGGGAGCCAATATTCAAGCTGCTTGCAACTAATCATGTCCAGCTTATTGTTCCGGCAAGAGGTGCAACTCCTGCTATTACAGGAAGATTCGATGTTAATTACATACTTGGTCAGAAGCTTGTTGATTCAAGGCAGCAGACTGTGGTTGTTGATTATTACAGCAGCACGAAGGAATCAGAATTGGAATACACGAGAATGGATTACGAACAGGCTACATTTGATTTTTTGTAACATATTTGTAACAATTCTGTGAACTTGGTTTACAATGAACTTAGGCTGTGCTAAACTTTAATGAGTTGTAAAATGCGATAAATAAATTATTCACAACATTCATCAAGTAAGCATTGGAATGAGGAATATATAATCATGAATAAATACGAATTAGGAATTAAGATAGACCAGATTAAGAAGCTGGCAGCGAAAAAGGAATACACAGAAGCGGCAGCCATAGCTAAGGATATTAACTGGACTAAGGTTAAAGACTGGCAGGCACTTGCCACAGCCATTAATGTGCAGGAAGCAGTCGGGGACTATGAAGAAGCAAGAGACATGGCAATTCTTGCTTATAACAGAAACCTTGGCGGAAGAAAGCTGGTTTATAAGCTTACTGAATTCTTTATTAAAGTTGGAGATTTTGATAATGCTAACGAGCTTTATGAAGAATACAGCAAATCTTCACAGCATGATGTGAGCAGATTCATCCTGTATTATGACCTTAGAAAGGCACAGAATGCATCAGATAATGAACTTGTAGGAATCTTAGAGGATTACAGGGATCATGAGATTGATGAGAAGTATATGTATGAGCTTGCAAAGCTGTATTATAAGACTGGAAGAAAAGAAGAATGTATTAAGACATGTGATAATATCGTTCTGTGGTTTCAGGATGGTATATACGTTGAGAAAGCAGTACAGTTAAAGGAAAAGCTTGGTGTTGTTCTTACTAAGACACAGAAAGGTATCTTAGAAGATGTAAGAAAAAGAAAGGAAGATATAGAGGCAACTAAGGAAGAGCTTTTTGCAAAGCAGAAGGAACTTGCTAATCTTAAGAGAGATGAAGTTGAAGATGTTTTCCGTGAAGAAGATGAGAAAGAACAGAAATCAACTGGTAAACAGCCAGTGCCAGAGGTAAGTCTGAATGTTCCTGAGTTTGCTAAGGAACAGGAGGAAGGACCTCTTTCAATAGACCTTGTACAGAACGACCAGAATGATGATATCAAAGCATTTTTAATGAAAGCTCTGAATAAGGATGAAGATGCAGATAATACTAAGGACAGCTCTGTTGTTATGTCTAAGATAGAGACTCCTCAGGTGGAGAAGCCAGAGGTTTCTGAGACACTTAGCAAAGATGGAGAGAAGAATTTCTCAAGCGAGATTAATAAGGCAAATGTCTCACTTAAGGAGCTTATTGAGAATGCAAAGCAGAAATTAGCTGATAATTATGAGCAGATCAATAAAGAAGACGAAGCTGAACAGAGAAAAGAAGCTGAGGAAAGAATCAATAAGGAAGCAGAGAATATAGATATTAATGTTCCTGTACCTGAATATAACAATTTATATGATACAAGAAATCTTCAGGAAGAGCTTGCTGCCAAGATGAGTGACTTGTTCGGTGATGAGGAAGAAGATGCTGATGTTAAGACATTTGTACCAGCTTCTAAGAATAAGGAAGAACAGCCTGCAAAGGAGGTTAAGACTCCGGCTCCTGTAACTGAACAGGTTATTAATGATGATGCAGAAGTTCAGGAAGATGATGACCAGATTGAAGGCCAGATGGATATAACAGAGTGGATGCAGTCTGTAAGAGAAGAAAAGTATGGCAAGCAGGATACTAAGGAATTCTCCAAGTCAGAGCTTGAGCGTTATCTTGATGAGAAAGACGAGAAAAGTGCAGCTTATGAAAAACTCGTAGAGCAGAAGAAAGCAGAAGCACTGGCTGATGGTAAGGAGATTGATAAGGAAGAAGCAAAGAGAGCAGCTCTTGCACAGATGGCAGTTGATTCAGCGAGAATGGATCTTGCAATAAGAACAGGTAAGGCTGCAGCGAGACTAGAGCAGGCAGCAACTGCTATAGAGAATGAAGATATTCCTTTAGTTACAGCACAGATACCAACTGTGTCAGAATCAATGATTTCAGATATCAATTCAATTATGAATGAAGATATTGATAATAAAGACAATAAAGAAGAAGGTGAGGAGGCTGTTGTACTAGATGAGGTAGCTGCAGGTGTTGAGCCGGAAGAAACAGTAATTCCATTCACCAGACAAGAAGAAGAACAGCCATTGACTATGGAAGAAGAGATTGAAGAAACTGAGCAGAGAGAGAAGAAGCTTACAGGAGAGCTGGCAAAGATATTCAGAAAGTACAGAGATATGCCAGGACTTGAGGAACAGTTAGCTGATCTTTTCGATACAATTGACGATGAAATGCAGATGAATTCATCAGCATCAGGAAATATTCTTATTTCTGGTAATTCAAGTTCTGATAAGACAGACCTTGCAAGAACTATAATTAGAGCTATTAATACTTTATATCCAGACCAGCCAAAGAAGATTGCTAAGACATCAGGAGAGAGTATTAACCAGAGAGGTATTGCCAAGGCAATGGGAAGACTTAAGGGAACAGCTCTTATCGTTGAAGGCGCAGGAACAATCCAGCCTAAGAGAATTAATGAACTGCTTAACTGTCTTGAACAGGATACAGGAAGAATGATTGTCATATTTGAAGATTCAGATACAGACATGAATGTTCTTATCAACTTTAATCCTGAGCTTACCAAGACATTCAATCACAGAATTGTTCTTAAGCAGTACACTGTTAATGAGCTTGTTGAGATGGCGAAGAGATTCGCAAGAAAGAGACAGTATGAGGTTGATGATGATGCATTACTGGAACTGTATCTTAAGATTGACAAACTTCATAACGTGAATGATAATATTAAACTTGATGATATCAAGGAAATTATCAATCAGGCAATTGTCAACTCTGAAAGAAGAGCATCAAGAAGATTCTTTGGCGGACTTAAGAAGAAGAGAAGCGAGAATGGTGATGTTATATTCTTGACAGAGGCAGATTTTAAAGACAGATAACTTATAATATTATGCACAGATGTGCTTACACAGGGAGGAAAATATGACTAACATCGATGAAATGTCAATTAATGCAATCAGGGTATTGTCAGCAGATGCAATCCAGAAGGCTAATTCAGGACATCCTGGACTTCCACTTGGAACTGCACCAACAGCTTATGAATTATGGACTAACCATATGAATTACAACCCGGCTGATCCAGAATGGGAGAACAGAGACAGATTCGTTCTTTCTGGCGGACATGGTTCAATGCTTCTTTATTCATTGTTCCATTTACTTGGAATTGGCAATCTTTCTTTAGATGATGTGAAGAATTTCAGACAGATGGGTTCTAAGACACCAGGACATCCGGAATATGGTCACACAGTTGGTGTTGAGGCTACAACAGGACCTCTTGGACAGGGTATGGCTATGGCAGTTGGTATGGCTATGGCAGAAGCACATCTTGCGTCATTATTCAATAAAGACGGATACAATGTAGTTGACCATTACACATATGTACTTGGTGGAGACGGCTGTATGATGGAAGGTATTTCATCAGAGTGTTTCTCACTTGCAGGAACATTAGGCCTTTCAAAGCTTATTGTATTCTACGATTCTAACAATATATCAATTGAGGGAAGCACAGATATTGCATTTACTGAAAATGTAATGAAGAGATTTGAAGCATTTGGCTTCCAGACAATCGAGGTTGCTGATGGCAATGATATTGAAGCTATCGGTAAAGCTATTGAGGAGGCTAAGGCTGATAAGGAAAGACCTTCACTTATCAAGGTTAATACACTTATCGGATACGGCTGTCCTGCAAAGCAGGGTAAGGCAAGCGCACACGGTGAGCCTCTTGGTATTGATAATGTTGCAGCACTTAAGGAAAATCTTAACTGGCCATGCAAGGGTGATTTTGAAGTACCACAGGAAGTATATGACCATTATAAAGAGATAGCTGCAAGAATGGCTGAACCGGAAGAAGAATGGAATAAGCTTTTTGCTGAATACTGTGAGAAGTTCCCTGAGATGAAGGAACTCTGGGATAAGTACTACAATGGATGTGATATGTCCGATTTATTCAATTCTGAGGAATACCTTGCAAAGCCAGAGAAGGCAGAAGCAACAAGAAGTTCAAGCGGAACAATTCTTAACATGATTAAGAATGTAATGCCTAACCTTATCGGTGGTTCAGCAGATTTAGCACCATCTAATAAGACTAATATGAAGGATGCAGGAGATTTCTCTAAGGAGAATTATGCAGGAACTAACCTTCACTTTGGTGTAAGAGAACAGGCTATGGCAGCAATTGGTAACGGACTTGCACTTCACGGTGGATTAAGACCATTCGTTGCAACATTCTTCGTATTCAGTGATTATACAAAGCCAATGGCAAGACTTACATCACTTATGAAGCTGCCACTTATATATGTATTCACACATGACAGTATCGGAGTTGGTGAGGACGGACCTACACATGAGCCAATTGAGCAGCTTGCAGCATTCCGCTCAATGCCTAACTTCACAGTATTCAGACCATGTGATAGAACAGAGACAGCACTTGCATGGGAATATGCTATTGAATCTAAGGATGAACCAACAGCATTAGTTCTTACAAGACAGAATCTTCCACAGATGGCAGGTTCATCTAAGGAAGCACTTAAGGGTGCATATATTCTTGAGGATTCTGATAAAGAGACTCCAGATGGAATTATTATTGCAAGTGGTTCTGAAGTTAACCTGGCTGTATCTGCAAAGGCAGAGCTTAAGAATGCAGGAATAGATGTAAGAGTAGTAAGTATGCCATCTATGGACGTATTCGAGAAGCAGTCAGAGGAATACAAGGAATCAGTCCTTCCTAAGAGTGTAAGAAAGAGAGTTGCAGTTGAAGCACTTTCAGACTTTGGTTGGTACAGATATGTAGGACTTGACGGAAAGGTTATATGCATGAAGGGCTTCGGAGCTTCAGGTCCGGCTAACCAGTTATTCGAGCATTTCGGATTCACTGTAGAGAATGTAGTTAATACTGTTAAGAGTCTTTTCTAAGAAGATATAACAATATAAGAAGAATTAATATAATAAAAACAGGGATTTCGGTTATTAAATGTAACTGGAATCCCTGTTTTTTTATATTGTCAAGTGCAGAATGTGCCATATATTACCGAATGTGCCAAAACTACCCGATATTAATGTGACGTATATTACCGAATATGCCATATATTGCAGAATATGCCAAAACTATTGCATGATGCCAGGGTGCTGTATTAAAATAATTGTCTTTCTCATCGTACGAATATTTCATAATTCCATCGTAACTGTCAACAATTCTTTTAATGCTTCGTGTTCCAAGACCATGATTAATAGTGTCTGGTTTGGTTGTGTACGCTTGACATGATATCTATAGTTAATTAAACTAACTATAGATGTCATAACTTTAAGGGGGATTACAATGAGAAGAATTGCAGCAGGATTAATGGTTGTAATGTCAGTTTTGCTTGTGTCGTGTAAGGGGAAACCAGGTAATACGATAACCGTAGGAAGCGACAAGCTTGATAATACGCAGTCATACTTTTCTGAAAGCATGCATATGGTGGCAAGATGTGATACAGGATATTATTATCTTGATAAATGCAGCGCATCAGATGATAATCTTATGTTTTATGATGATAAGTCGGAAGAAAGCATTGTGTTATGTAATAAACCACAATGTGGGCATGATGGAGAAGAGTGCATGGCATATATTTCAGGAAGTGAGTTTAAAAGCGAGTTGTATTACTATAATTCGTACATATATATGATAAGTTCCAAGGGAAATCTTGTACGGATAAGTGCTGACGGAACACAGAGAACAGACCTTGGAAGCATATGCGTCCTGAGTGGACAGGATAGTGTGTCAATGTGTTTCAATGATGGATATGCATATGTATCTCAAGAGATAACGGGAGATATAGAAGGTAATGTAACAGTAAGGCTATACAGATTTAATCTTGATACGGGTTCGAGCGATAAAATATATGAAGAAACGGGATATGGTATAGGAATTAATTCACTTAAAACATATGGCAGTGACACATTTTTTTTAAAGACATCTGTTTCAAAAGATGATAAGGGATTATATTCATTGGAAGGAAAAGGAATATTCAGAATTACAGGGGAAGATACTGAATGTCTGCTTGACAAGAATGTGTATAGTTACTGTATAGATGCAGACAATAACAAGCTGTATTACAGCGGGCTTGGAGATGGAATAATATATGAATATGATCTTGGCAGCGGTAAGTCAGAAAGCATATATGAAAGTGATAATGATACAGGATATTTTTATATAACATTTGACGGAAATTATATCTGGATGGATGATGAAGGATATAAGAATATGGCAATGTATTTTAACAAACAGAGCAGTTCACTTGATTATACATTATATCAGTTAGACAGAGATGGAAAGCTCGCAGCAAAGAGAACGATTCCAGACGAGGAAAAGATATTTTCAATTATGCATGGGGATAGCAGTAGAATGTTTATGTTTTCATTTGTGAACAACAAAATTGTATATATTGATAAGAGCAACATTGAAAAAGGGGATATTAAGGAGCTTAGGTAGATGAAGGAACTGGGGAGACTGCTTAATAGAAAAACAATATTGCTAATTCTGGCTGCGGCATGTATATGTGTTGTGGTTGTTTTTGCAAAGGACTTTTCAGACTGCGGAATAGATAATTATAAGATTAAAGTAAGAGAGTACAACTGGCTGATTAATGGGCATACAGATGAACAGATACAGCAGCATGCTGACGAACTGGCACAGGATGATAGAAGAATATTTAAGAGACTTGCAAAGGAATACAAGGAAAAGTCTGATTATATTGATGGATATACAGAAAGTGTTAAAGCAGTTATTACAAATGCCTCGAATATGAAAAAATTCAGTGTGTTCGGTACATCAGAATCAATAGCCAATATCAATAAAACGGAAAATGATTATAAAAGGATTGAAAATGTACAGGTTAGGGAATTAAACAGCAGGGCAGTTGAGCAGTTTCTGAAGAATGATATTTCTATCTATATCGTTCTTGCGTTGATGATATATATTATTTATAACATTTACGAATACAGGGATAATGGAATGTGGCAGATTATCTATACTGCTGTCAATGGAAGAATGAGAATAGCAGTTAAGGACACTGCTGCAGTCGGATTGGGTGCTTTATTTGTATCACTGATTATGCAGTTATGCGGTCTTGTCTCTATGCTTGTGGTGTATGGTGGCTGGTGTTCTCTTACAGCACCTGTACAGTGTCTGACAGGGTATAATAATTTCACTTATCCGATAAGCGTAATGACATATCTTTTTATAAGATATATGATTATATCTTTGATAGTTATTGCAATAGTGCTTGTTATATCACTCGTATTTGCATTATGCAGGAAAAGAATCAGTTCGATTGTGATGGTGGGTATAATTGCAGGGGCGGAAGCATTTGCATACCAGAATATATCAATGCAGGGCAGATTAAGAATTTTCAAGAAGATTAATATAATAAATGTGATGAATGTAAGCAGCATACTTAGGAAGTATGATAATATCATGATAGCAGGTGTTCCTGTGCGTATGATAAATGTGCTGTGCATGGTGTGTATTAGTATAGCTGTAATATCGGCAATATTTCTTGTATTACTTGGAAAGGTTATCCGTCCGGGAAGAACCGCTGGCTTTATAGGAAAAATGATTGAAAAAATCGGACATGTGGTTCAAAGGGTTTTGTCCAGACTTCCGCATTTCTGGAAAGAAATGTACAAATTTTTAATAACAGCAAGAGGCTGGATTGTAATATGTGTTGTTGTGTTTATAACAATATTTATATGTAATAACCAGAAAATAGCATATTCTGAAGATGAAAAGAAGCGTGATGAATATTATCAGCAGTATGGTGGCAGGGATTACAGTGGATTTACCAGCCTTATAGAGCAGAGACAAAATGATGTTTATGCGGCACAGGCAAAGCTGGATGCTGCAAGAGAACAGTATGAGTGGGGAGAACTTAGTGAGGATGATGTAAGCAGATATGTGTACAACCTCATGGATGCTACGAGACTGCTTGATAACATGAGCGAATATATGCAGCAGATTGAATATGTTTCACAGATAAAAGAGCAGTACGGAATAGATGCGTATGTTATGTCACAACGGGGATACGACCAGATATTTGGCAGTAAAGGAGCAACGAGAAAACTGCTTATATATATTATACTCGGATTTGGAGTTGTTCTTATTGCAGAGACTGAAAGCTCAGTGGAATATAAGAATGGAATGAATATGCTTATTGGCTCGTCTAAGAAAGGGAGAAGATGGGAACATACAGTTAAGGCAGCTGCTGTATGCATATTGGTGGGGGTAAGTGCATTTTTACTGTATATAATCGAAATGATAATAATGTATAAGGCTTATGGTATGCCATATATTAATGCACCGCTTATAAGCCTTACTTATATGAATACAGCAAAGGTATTCAGGAATATAACGATAAGCCAGTATATGCTTATTCTCATGGTAGAGGAGATACTATTCGCAGTAGCGGTTGGACTTGAAACAGTATTCGCTTCAAGGCACATTTTTAAAAAGAATTCGGGGAAAGGAATACCTCTGATTATAGTTATTAATACTGCTATATTATGTATTATTATGTGAGGGGGATGTATGAGAATCAAACAGTTTGTGATAATGATGATGATTATATGTGGCTGTGTATCAGTTGGATGTAAGAATAAAGAAGTACAGGAGAGTGACAAGACAGCAAGTGAAAGCAGCCGTTTAGCCAGACAGGAGGTGGAGTATCCCGAAAAAGAAGATACATATGGAGACTGGGCACAAGTGGGTGAATTCAAAATAAACAGCAGGTCTGTAGAACAGGATGTACATGACACAGATACATCATATCTTTATATAATGGGATTTTCGTGGCCAGTGCTGTATGATAAAGAGTCTGTAAAGTTTATAGAATACACTGCGTATAATGCACGTGTGCAGTTTGAAAAGAGAGAGGTGCAGCTTAAGGAATTCCTTGATAAAAAGGTTATTAAGACGCAAAGTAAAAAGATATCGGGAGCAGAGCAGGAAGAACTGGATTTAATATTGTATATGGAATTTCCAACAAGTACATACTCATGGTATATGAATAAACAATCACCAGATACGGTACGCAAGGAAAGAAATGACATGCTTAACGCCATACTTATAGAGGCAGAAGTTATATATGATGATGGAACAGAGGAGACTTGTTATTATAAGATTCAGACTGGAACAGCAGACAATTATGTGTTGTTTGAGAGAAACTTGTAGTTGAAAATAAAACTTTTTTGAAATGCTTTTCGCATTCTGGCAGTGTCAAATAGCATATGAAACCAGTGCATAAGTTGGTAAAAAGCCTACTAATGCTGCTAAATGAGATGAAATAGTAGGTCTTTTGAGAAGAAATTTTGATGGGAATTAAGGTGGCTAAAGAAAATTGCCTACTAAAGTTGTGATTTATGCGAGAATAGTAGGCTTTTTAGCTGACGAGATGCGACTAATATTACAGATATATCAGAAAAAGACCTACTAAAGTGTGAGATGTGACATATTTAGTAGGTATTTAAGACGGAAAGAAGCATCATAAACCAACTAACAATGTAAAAAAGACCTACCAGATTGTGAAAATTGATGAAATAGTAGGTTTACCGGGTAACTTTGGAAAGCGGTAAGAGTACCCACCGCTTAGGGTAATAGTCTGTGTGGTGAGATTACAGGATAATTAATCAAAATGATGCATTTTAAGCAGTATTTATGTTATTTCGTTCAATATGTCTTTTAATAGATAACTAAAAGTGCTATAATTATAGTTATGAATTGAAGAAGGGTGGTGTCTCATATGAAGGGTAAGAAAAAGGTTATTATAGGTATTATTGCAGCAGTTGTAGTTGTTGGAATCGTGGTGGCAGTAGTTCTGGGGATGAGAAGAGGGAAATCAGACAAAACAATTAATGTCGGCAATGCAACAGAGTCAGACGAGATGAGCAGCTGGAGAACTGACGGACATCGTGTGGCTAAAGCGGAGTCGGGATATTATTATCTGGACTGGAGTGATACTGATTCGACTACAATGCTTATGTATCTTGATGACAGTACACATAAGATTATTCCAGTGTGTGCCAAAGCTGAATGTAAGCATAATTCATCAGATTGTAATGCAGTATTAGACAGCAGTTACGACAATTCTCCGCTTCATTACTATAAGGGAAGTCTATATGTTGTTAAAGTGGAAGGCGGTATGGCTAAGTTAGAAAGAATTGCGAAAGATGGAAGCAGCAGAGAGGATGTTGCAGATCTGTTTGCCAGTGATGATGGAACAGTGTCTTTAGTATTCCATGATGATTGTGTATATGCATATGACAGAATTGGACACATGGGGGCAGTTGAGAGCAAAGATACTGATAAAGTAGTGATTGTAAAGGCAGAACTTGCAAATGGAAAGACAAGTGAAGTGTTCTCATATGAGGGAGCAAATAACGCTATTAACGAGGCAAGAAGCTTCGGTGATAAGCTGTTTTTCCTGATAAATCATAATTCAATTGATAAAGAAACATTAACGGCAGACGTTAATTACAAGCTTTATTGTTATGATTATGCCACAGGCAGCGCAGAACTGGTATCTGATAAGAATATATCTGATTATTATGTTGATACAGACAATGGAATTCTGTACTATTTCGTGATAGATAAGGGGCTTTATTCAAGAAAGCTTAATGAAAATGATGGCAAACTGTTGTATAAGGCTGATGATTCAATAGTAATGGCAGCCTTGTCATATGATGGAAAGTACATATATATGTGTAACGGTGGTGCAGGAAGTGCAACCCAGATTACTAATTTTATTGATGAAAAAATATTTGTACTCAATCCAGACGGAACACTTGTCAATACTATAGAACTCGACAGAAGGAAAATGAGTAATCTGTACTACGGCGACGACAAGTACCTGTTCATAGGCTACTCTAATAAGCTGTCGTATATTGATAAGAGCAATATTAGCAGCAGTGTGGAGATAGTTCCTGTTAAGTGATTTTGAAGTGGGCTTACACAGTGAGGGGCGGAATATGAACGAGTTTAGGAGACTGATTAACAGGAAAGTTGTCATTGGCTTTATCGCATTACTTATTATTAATGTATCGTTGTATGTGTATCAGCAGACAAAGGGCGCAGGGATTAAGGAATTAAGGTTTGAAACCGCGCAGCGGCAGTGGTGTGTTGATTACTATGGCAATTATGATATTGAGGTTGCGATAAATGCGGTGGATTCGGATATAAAGAGGATATTAAGTTACAGGAAGGCTGATAAGCAGGGTGTGGCGGAATCCGATGTACAGCCGGGCGTGGAGTCTGAGGCGGCGGTTGACAATTATACATCTGAGGTTTTGGAAAAATATAAGTCGCTGTCTGAGAGTGAACAGCTTCTGTTTCTGACGGTATTAAGGGATATAGAAAGCCAGTTGGAATATATAAAGAAGTATCCTGAAGACATGAAGCAGATTCAGACTAATGCACAGCAGCTTATGACTTTCTCTATATTTTCTGACAAGAACAGCTTTACATATAATAATATTGTTAAGACAGGTAAGGATTTTGAAAAGGTAGCTGATGTATCGCTTTATCTTGTTAATAATAAGGCGGCAGGCAGTTTTGTGAATTATTATTACACATTTTATTTCGCGCTGATTATAATGGTTTTCATAATATACGGTCTGTCGGGTGAGCGTGATAATGGAATGTGGGGGATTGTACATTCGGCAGGAAGCGGAAGGCTTCGGCTTGCGTTACACAGACTGTTTATTATCGCAGGCTCTGGCGTGGTTATAACAGCGGGTCTGTATTTTACAACATTTGCAGTAGCGCTGCTGTTATACGGCGGAGCAGGTGCGCTCAATGCGCCGGTTCAGTCTATACAGGCATTTGAAAGATTTGCTATGCCGATGAGCCAGATTGGGTTCGTGCTATACAATTATGTATACAGTGCGCTGGCGGTAGTGGTTCTTAGCGTGGCATTATGGACTGTATTCGTTGTCAACAGGAAGCGAAATCATGCGCTTATTCTGACTGGAGTAGTTGTGGGGCTGGAAGTGCTTATGTATTACAGGATAGGACTTCACAGCATCTACAGTGCATTTAAACAGATTAATATTGTGCGTCTTATGAAGGTCAACGCGGTCATCAGCACATATGCGAACCGCGGAAGGGGAAGCTTTGTCATATCTGAGTCGGCTATTATGTTCTGGGCGCTTATGGTGATTCTTGTTGTGTCCGTGGCAGTTGCGGTAGTGGGAACTGTGTTTATGCGTCCGAGTCAGGGTAAAAATGTGCTGACACGGCTTACTGATAAGCTGTATGCCGGATATCAGCATATTTTTGCAAATGTGCCTGTTGTATTCAAGGAGCTTCACAAGCTGCTTGTGACAAGCAGGGGATTTACGGTTATTGTGGTGCTTCTGCTGGTTGTTATGTATTTTATCAGTTATGGAAAGATGGCTTTCTCGGACAACTCCAGAGAGCGTGACAGGATATATCTTGAAAAGGGCGGTGCTGATTATTCGCAGATATCCGCCCTGATTGATGAGCGCAGAGCTGATTATATGCAGGCTGTCCAGAAAAGTATGGAAGCTTCTGAACAGTATGAGAATGGTGAGATTGGAATTGACGAGTTATCGCAGATTAATTCGACTGTGTCTATATATGCGTCGCGTTATGCTGCGGTGAGGGAATTTGAGCAGAAGCAGGAATATCTTGAGAATCTTAAGGAAGAGACTGGTATTGATGGTTATATGATGTCAGACAGGGGATATGAGGAGATATTTGGCAAGTACGGAAAGGCAAGAGAGACTGTTCTTCTTATGGCTCTGCTTGTGTCTGTTGTGCTTATTGTTTCTGAGAATATCGGAATTGAGACAAGCACAGGAACTAAATATATTGTCAATGCTGCAAGCGGAAAGAACACTGTTAAGGTTAAGCGGATTGTGGCATCTCTAGTGTTGTGCATAGTCCTGTATGTTCTTGTGTATGGAATTGATATGATACATTTGCGAAGCTATTACGGCATGCCGTACACGGACGCACCGCTTATGAGTCTCACATTTATGAGGGATTGCGGGCTTCATATTACTGTTGGAACATTTATGATAATCCGACTGATTGTAAGGCTGATTGCAATGCTCATTACATTTGCAGTTACATATGTACTGTGCAGCCGTTTTTCTGAGGTGCGCGGAAGGGTTGTGTCTGTGCTTCTTATGGCTGCGGTGATTGTGATTGCGGCTGTGATGGGAAATGTGAGTATATGGTGAAAGGGTGAATAAGGATATTGAAAAAGGCAGAAGATTTACCTGAATTTCTCAGGTAGTTCTTCTGCCTTGTGTTTTATGTGTTGTGTGAATTATTCTGCATCACCGAAGATTACATGTCTTACTGGTGTAAGTGCATATAAAAGTATCATGCCGATGATTCCACATACGATTATCTCGCCAGCGCCAACAGTAACGAAGAACATTGCAAACATGCCCTCTGAGCCGTAAGCAAACTTAAGTACGAATGGTACAATGATTGTGTTAGCAACAATTGGTGGAACTGGTGCAAGCCACTTATGCTTTCTTAACAGGTATGTTCCGATTGCGCCGATAAGTGTTGCAATGCTTCCAAATACTACATCCCATACAATTGCGCCACCAAGGATGTTAGCAATTATACAGCCAACAAATAATCCAGGGATTGCTGCAGGTGTAAAGTAAGGCAGTATTGTGAGTGCCTCCGCAATTCTGAACTGCACTGGTCCGAAACTGATGTAGTTAAAGATTACTACAAGTACGACATAGATTGCTGCAATTACAGCGGCCTGTGTGATGAATTTCACACTCATTCCTTTTTTTCTTCATATTCAATTATCTCCTTTAGTTTTGTTTTGCGTGTGGAAGGTCTCGAACACACGATTTGTTACTGTGTCATAACACAGCCTGTGTAGTTTAGCAGATTATCATGAGATTGGCAAGTACAAATGTATATTATATGTGAATGTAAGCTGGATGTAAGTTTCGTGTTATATAATTGTGGTAAATAAAGAAGCACATTTTTAATAAGAGACATTGAAAAAGGAGGGCGAGATTTATGGATGATAAAAATGTTGTTAAGAAAAGGGTGACTCTTGCTATTGCATTTGCAGTATTCATTGTTGTGGTAATTGCAGTAATACTGCTTATCAAGCCAGTAATGTCTAAGGTTCAAGAGAATCGCACAGCAAAGGTGTCTCAGGAAACGGCACAGGAAGCGGAAGAATTTCTTAAGACTAAGTATCCGGAAGTTGTGATTGAGAAGCGCGAAATGTATGTTAAAGAGCATAAGCCGCAGGAGAATACGCAGTATATTAGCAGCAAGAGCATTGATACGGAATATTCGTATGCATCTTACGTATTCTATGGTACAATGGATACACCAGATGCGAAAGGAGACAGCGTCATAATCTATATGTCGGATAGCGGAAAGTCGCCATATTATACTGTTAAGGACAACACGGATAAAGATGATGCAAAGTGGCAGATGACGATTGTGCAGAATAAGTCAGGCAATGCTAAGACTTGGGATTATGCATTTAAAGAAAAGTAATGCTTAAGATTATAGGAATATATTTATTGATTATTAATGTAGTAACATTTGCTTTGTATGGAATTGATAAGTGGAAAGCGATACACAACAAATGGCGCATAAGGGAGGCGACTCTTCTTATTACAGCGCTAATCGGCGGTTCGCTTGGAGCTTTTATTGCAATGCAGATGTTCAGACATAAGACAAAAAAGTGGTATTTTAAGTATACGGTTCCTGCTATGCTTGTTGTGCATGTGGTGGGGATGATTTTATTTGTGGTTAAATTGTAAGCAGGCTGTTATGTGGGACAGCCTGCTTGATTTATGTTTGGTGAATATGTGCGTTGTCGAAAAAATAAACTGTAAAAAATTTTTAGGTTATAACCGCAAAACTTTCTGATTGAATTATAGATTAAGGAGTGTAACCGCATTTTTACCAAGTATGGCATCGGTAGCTTTTTCTGAAAATCCACATTCTTTAATTAAATCTACTGCGTCTTTCTGGTCGTCCCACGGGCTGTCAGAGCCGAATAATATGTGGTCTGCACCGTGAATGTTGACCATTTTCTTGAATTTTTCTATTGGAAGGCTTGCGTTGTGATTGAGCTTCTTGATGCATGATGATGTATCGAGATATACATTTTTCATGTAATCTTCCTCTAATATGGAAGAAACATCGTTCCATTGTCCCCATCCACCCATGTGTGCGAGTACGAGTTTTTCTGGTTTTATTTCTTGAATCATTGTTGTAAGTCTGTCTACGCTTGATTCATCGCAGCCCGGAAAGCTTACATCGTATCCGGCATGTATAAGTATTATAAGCCCGAGTGCTGATGCATATTCGATAAGCCTTAATGACTGCATATCATCTATATTGGTTTTCTGGAAAACCGGGTGAAGCTTGATTCCTTTGAAACCATTGTTGGAAAGCCAGTTCAATATTTCTCTGAAATTCTCACAAGCCGGATGTATTGCCCCAAATGAAATTAATCCGGTTGTCTCACTTGTTTCATTAGTCTTTAAAGCAAGTGTATTGATTGTGTCGCACTGATTAGGCTTGGTTGCCACGGGAAGCAGTACGGAGTAATCAATTCCAGCTTTTTTCATTGAATCTGTAAGAGAATGTACTCTGCCATCAAGATAATTGTGTATTCCTCCGCTGTGGGCTAATGTACCAACTGCTCTGTCAGCAAGTTCATCTGGAAATGTATGTGTATGGAAATCTATTATCATAAAGCCTCCTTGAGATTAGGTATATACATATATAATAACCATTTTGACATGGTGTATACAATTGTTTAAGTGTTATATTTGCTCTGCTTTATTATGTATATATTTTTCGTATAAAATCAAGTTCTTTTTTGGGGATGACCTACTAAAGCTGATAGAAGTGGAAGATTAGTAGGCAAAATTAAGCAAGATAAAGAGCAGTAGGGAGGATAACAGCCGGGAAAGACCTACTAAAGAGAGCGTAAGCAGCAGATTAGTAGGCGAAATTAAGTAAGAAGGGGTGCGGATGGGAAGGAAATAGTTGT